>Ga0153920_1000089_pt1 | contig 35159 bp, 35 predicted proteins | sample TSNJ004MetaG_FD_104713 | JGI IMG/M metagenome (GOLD analysis project Ga0153920, IMG submission 104713) | Attine ant fungus gardens microbial communities from New Jersey, USA - TSNJ004 MetaG | ecosystem: Host-associated > Fungi > Mycelium > Unclassified | place: USA: New Jersey, Brendon T. Byrne...
ATGACCACCAGCACGGCGGCGAAGATCAGCAGGTAGCGCTTGCGCTCAGCGGTCGGCAGCGGGTTGGCGACCTGGCGCACCGACTCGGGCAGGTTCTTGCGTCCGAACCCGTAGATGACCAGGCCCAGGGCCATGCCCACCGCGGCGGCGCCGAAGCCCACGTGGAAGCCGAAGTGCTTGTGCAGCAGCCCGGTCAGCAGCGGGCCGACCAGCCCGCCGATGTTTACGCCCATGTAGAAGATCGAGAAGCCGGCATCGGCCTTCGGGTCCTCCTTGGAGTACAGCGAGCCGACCAGGGCGGTGGCGTTGGCCTTCAGCCCGCCCGAGCCCACGGCCACCATCACCAGGCCGATGGCCAGGCCCACCACGCCGGGCAGCAGCGCCAGGGCCAGGTGACCGCCCATGATCACGATCGCGGAGATGAACAGCACCCGTTCCGGGCCGAGCAGGCGGTCCGAGACCCAGGCCCCCAGGATGGTGCTCAGGTAGACCGCGCCACCGTAGGCGCCCACCAGCGACAGCGCCAGGCCCTGCTCCATGCCCAGGCCGCCCTCGGTGGCCGAGAAGTACATGTAGTAGGCCAGCAGCGCCTGCATGCCGTAGAAGGAGAAGCGTTCCCACATCTCGACGCTGAACAGGTTGGCCAGCGCGCCGGGGTGACCGAAGAAGGTCTTGCCCGTGCCGGTGGTGCTCGGTGAAACAGTAGACATGCGTAACATTTTTCGCCCTTCTTGACTTCGATGCCTACTTTTGCGACAGATCTCACACGGTTTGGTGGATCACAGCCTGTTATGCTTCGGCCAGCAGCTGGTGTGCCAAAATGAGCAGTTTTTCCTCGTTGGCGTGGGCTGAAATGAGCTGAATGCTCATTGGCATGCCATCGGCGGCGGTGGCCACCGGGACGGTGATCGCCGAGCACCCGGCGACGTTGACCATCGAGGTGTATGGGGTGTACTGGCACTGCAGCCGGTAGTCGGTGTCCGCGTCATGGCGGGTGTAGTAGCCGATCGGCGGCGGCGTGTGGGCCATCGCCGGGGTGGCGATCACGTCATAGGCCGACCACTGGGCGATGAAGTCCGCGGCGATCTGCTTAATCCGGGTCGCGGCGCCCAGCGAGACCTGCGCGCTGCGCTGGCGGGAGCGGCGCCGGTAGTTCCGGGCCAGGGTGCCCAGCAGCGATTCGTCGCCGATCGCCACGTCCTTCAGCCCGTTGGTCCACACCGTGGCGAACGTTTCGGGGTAGTCCGGGGCGTAGCGCAGGTCGGCGGGCATGACGTGGTGGCGGTGCTCCAGCAGCCGCAGCCCGCGCTCGAACGCGGTCCGCGCGTCACTGCTGAGCCGGATCTGGTAGACCGGCTCAAAGGGGGAGTGGGTGCTGTAGCCGATGCGCAGCCCGCGCAGCGCGTCCACCGGCCCGTCCTGTAGGGCCGGCAGGTAGCGGTCCTGGCCGAGCATCGCATCCAGCAGCAGGGCGACGTCCTTCGCATCGCGTCCCAGCGGACCGGTCACGGTCAGCTTCGGGGCGCCGAAGCCGTCCAGGTAGCCCTCGGCGACATCGGCCGGAACTCGCCCGAGCGCCGGCTTCAGGCCCACCAGCCCGCAGGCCGCGGCCGGGATGCGCACCGACCCGCCCCCGTCGCTGCCCGGGGCCAGCGGCAGCAGCCCGGCGGCCACCGCCGCCGCCTGCCCGCCGGAGGAACCCCCGGAGGACAGCTGGGGGTTCAGCGGGTTGCGGGAGGGGGCGGCGACCAGGTTCTCCGAATAACTGCTCAGCCCGAACTCCGGGACCTGGGTCTTTCCGGTGATGACCACCCCCTCGGCGCGTAGCCGGGCCACCAGCGGGTGGTCGCGTGCCGCCACCAGGTGCGGCACCGCCCTGGACCCGTAGGTGGTGGGCATCCCGGCGACCTCATTCAGGTCCTTGAACGCGATCGGCATCCCGTGCAGCCGCCCGATTGGCCCGCGCATGAACTGGCGGTCCGCGGCCGCCGCGGCCTGCAGCGCCCGCTGCTCCACGTGCACGAACGCGCCCAGGGAGGCGAAGCGTTCAATGCGCCGCAGGTAGTGTTCGGTCACTTCCCGGCTGGAGACCTCCCCGGCGGCCAGCTGGTTGCGCAACTTCAGGGCGGATGACGTCAACATGTCTGCTTTCGATGCTCGAACTCATTAGTCTTATAAGCAAACACCCTATGCGAGAGGAACGCTAACCATGAGTGACTTCGAGACCGTCTCGGTGACCGAGGTGCCCGACGGGGCGCTGATCCTGGATGTGCGCGAGGACTTCGAATGGGTTGAGGGCCACGCCAAGGGCGCCACCCACATCCCGCTGGGCCAGCTTCCCGAACGCTTCGAGGAACTGGATCCGGATGTGGACACCTATGTCATCTGCCGCACCGGGGGCCGCTCCGCCCAGGCCTCGGCCTGGCTGACCGGGATGGGCTACTCGGTGTACAACATCGCCGGGGGCTCGGACGCGTGGATCGAGGCGCAGCTGCCGATGGAATCCGAAAACGGGCAGGAGCCGGCCGTTCGATGAGATATGCCTACCTGGGCCCGTCGGGAACCTTCACCGAGGCCGCCCTGCTGCAGGTTCCCGGCGCGGACGAGGCCGAGCGGGTCCCGGCCGCCAACGTGAACGAGGCGCTGGCGCTGGTGCTGGAGGGCTCGGTGGACGGGGCGATGGTGCCGATCGAGAACTCCGTGGAGGGCGGGGTCTCGGCCACCCTGGACGCGATCGCCCGGGCCGACCACCTGCAGATCATGCGCGAGGTGCTGGTGCCGATCACGTTCGTGCTGGCGGTGCGCGAGGACATCGACGCGCTGGAGCAGGTCACCCAGATTTCCACGCATTCGGTCGCATGGGCGCAGTGCCGCGGCTGGGTGCAGGCCAATATTCCCGGAGCGGAATTTATCCAGGGCTCCTCCACCGCGGCCGCCGCCGTGGGGCTGCAGGACCCCGAACAGCACCACCAGGCGGCGATCTGCTCGCCGCTGGTGGCCCACGACCGCAACCTGAAGGTGCTGGTCGAGGGCGTGGAGGACAACCTGGGGGCAGTCACCCGCTTCTTCCTGGTCACCCGTCCCGGACCGCTGCCGGCGCCCACCGGGGTGGACAAGACCACCCTGATCGTCCCGCTGCCCGAGGACAAGCCCGGCGCGCTAATGGCGCTGCTGGAGCAGTTCGCCGCGCGCGGGGTGAACCTCTCACGCATCGAGTCCCGGCCCACCGGCACGGGGCTGGGCAGCTACTTCTTCTCCGTGGACATCGACGGGCACCTGGCCGAGGAGCGGGTCGCCGCGGCGCTGACCGGGCTGCACCGATTGTGCCCGGACCTGAAGTTCCTGGGCTCCTACAACGCCGCGGAGGGGATCACCCCGAGCATCGACTCACACAACTCCAACGAGGCCTTCATCCGGGCCCGGGAATGGGTGGGCCAGCTGCTGCACCGCCTCTAGGCGGTGCGGATGCGCAGCGCCGACGGGTTGATCCAGGCCTGCAGGGTATTGACCATGCCGGTCGGGTCCCCGTCGATCTGCGTGTTCATCGGCTCCGTGCAGCGCAGCGAGACCTTCTTGGTCTTGTAGAAGGAAATCACCGGGATCTCGTTCTTCGCCCGGAACGCGGTCTTCAAAAAGATCCACACCCACCCGGCCGCCGAGCGCGGGGAGAGCACCACCGCGTCCAGGATCCCGTCATCGAGCTTCGCCTCGGGCACGAAGTCCAGGCCCTGCAGCTTGCCGCAGTTGGCGAACAGCACCGAACGCACCCGGCGGGTCTGCCAGGGGCCGTCCCCGAGCTGGAAGGAGACGCGCTTGCGCTGCCCGGGCAGCTGGCGCAGCCCGGCCTCCGAGTAGGCCAGCCAGCCGACCCGGCGCTTGAGCTGCTCGTCGGTGTCGTCAAAGAGGTCCGCGTCGGTGCCCACCCCGGCGATCACCAGGAACGCGTGGTCCGCCTCCGTGCCGTTCAGGTGCTGCAGGCGCAAATGCCCCACGTCGATGCGCCGCACCCGGCCGCGCACCGCCAGCAGCGCGGTGGTGTGCACATCGTCGATCGGGATCTCCAGGTTGCGGGCCAGCAGGTTGCCGGTGCCCAGCGGCAGGATGCCCAGGGTCGCCTCCGCGTCCTCGATCACCTCGGCCACCGCGCGCACCGTGCCGTCCCCGCCGGCGGCCAGGATGGTGTCGCACCCGGCCTGCAGCGCCTGGCGCGCGCCGCCCTGCCCGGCGTCGTCCACCGTGGTCTCAAACACCAGCGGCTCGGGCAGCCCGGCCTCGGCGCACACCCGGCGCACCGCGTGGCAGGCGGCTTCGGCCTGCGACTTGGAAGGATTGACCACGATGGCGACCTGGCCGGCCGCGACCTGCTCCACCTCATCCGGTTCCCGGCTCAGCGGGCTGCTGGGTTCGATGAGCTTGCGCACCGACCGCCAGCTCAGCAGCGCGGCCACGCCGGCGCCGCCGGCCAATGAAGCGATGATCACGCGGTTTTTATGCATAGTGACTTCATCGTACTCATGGTTGCTACGCTTATCTTGTGATCGACCTGAAAATGCTCACCGATAATCCGGACCTGTACCGCGCCTCGCAGCGTGCCCGCGGCGCCGACGAGACGCTCGTTGACCAGCTGCTGGACGCCGATGTGGCCCGCCGTGAAACCATTGCCGCCTTCGAGACGCTGCGCTCGGAGCAGAACGTGTTCTCCAAGAAGGTCGGCAAGGCCAAGGGCGAGGAGCGCGCCGCCCTGCTGGCCGAGGTCAAGGACCTGGCCGCGAAGGTCAAGCAGGCCCAGGCCACCGCCGACGCCGCCGCCGCGAAGGCCAGCGCCCTGCAGCGCTCCATCCCGAACCTGATCGTCGAGGGCATCCCCTCCGGCGGCGAGGACGACTTCACGGTGCTCAAGACCGTGGGCACGGCCCGCGACTTTGCCGCCGAGGGCTTCGAGCCGCTGGACCACCTGCAGATCGCCGAGAAGCTGGACGCGATCGACATGGAGCGCGGGGCGAAGGTCTCCGGTTCGCGCTTCTACTTCCTGAAGGGGATCGGCGCGCGCCTGGAGATGGCGATGATGAACATGGCCCTGGACCAGGCGGTCTCCTACGGGTTCATCCCGATGGTCACCCCGACCCTGGTGCGCCCGGAAATCATGCAGGGCACCGGCTTCGACGTCGAACACGATGACGAGATCTACCGCCTGGAACGCGATGACCTGTACCTGGTGGGCACCAGCGAGGTGGCGCTGGCCGGCTACCACGCGAACGAGATCATGGACCTGTCCGACGGGCCGCTGCGCTACGCCGGCTGGTCCTCCTGCTACCGCCGCGAGGCCGGGGCCGCGGGCAAGGACACCCGCGGGATCATCCGCGTGCACCAGTTCAACAAGCTGGAAATGTTCGTCTACACCACGATCGAGCAGGCCGAGGCGGAGCACGCCCGGCTGCTGGCGTGGGAAGAGGAAATGCTGGCGAAGATGGAGCTGCCCTACCGGGTGATCGACACCGCCGCCGGGGACCTGGGCATGAGCGCGGCCCGCAAGTTCGACTGCGAGGCGTGGGTGCCCACCCAGGGGACCTTCCGCGAGTTGACCTCCACCTCGAACTGCACCACCTTCCAGGCCCGCCGCCTGAACATCCGTGAACGCCAGGTGGTGGACGGCAAGGCGGGCAAGACCCGGGCCGTGGCCACCCTGAACGGCACCCTGGCCACCACCCGCTGGATTGTGGCGATCCTGGAGAACCACCAGAACCCGGACGGCACCGTGAACGTGCCCAAGGCGCTGCAGCCCTACCTGGGCGGGCTGGAAGTGCTGTCCTAGCACGCCCGCGAACGCCACGGCCGCCGGTAGCGTACCGGCGGCCGTGGCGTTTTTCGCCTCATGCCTCGACTTGGACGCCCAGCGCGGCCGGGCGCTGGACCCCGGCGTCCCGGCGGGCCGGGCTGCGGCGCAGCAGGCGCATCGCGTTGCCGATGACCACCAGCACCGAGGCCTCGTGCACCAGCATGCCCAGCGCCATGGTCACCCCGCCGGCGAACACGCCGGCCAGCAGCAGCACCACGGTGGCCACCGCGATGATGATGTTCTGGCGCATCACCCGCACCGTGCGCCGGGCCGCACCGATCGCCTGGGGCAGGCGCAGCAGGTTGTCCCCCATCAGCGCCACATCGGCGGTTTCCACGGCCACCGCCGAACCGGCCGCGCCCATGGCCACCCCGATGTCCGCAGCAGCCAGGGCCGGGGCGTCGTTCACCCCGTCGCCGACCATCGCGACCGTGTGCCCGCCGCGCTGCAGTTCGCGCACCATCTCCAGCTTGTCCTCGGGCAGCAGCGACGCCCTGACCTCGGTGATGCCGGTGCGGGCGGCGATCGCGTGCGCCACCGGGGCGCTGTCCCCGGTGAGCATGACGATGCGCTTGACCCCCACCGCGCGCAGCTCGCGCACCATCTGCGCGGCATCGGCGCGCACCGTGTCCGCGACCGCGACCACCCCCAGCACCTGCCCGTCCAGCGCCACCAGCATCGGGGTCTTGCCGGCGGCGGCCAGTTCCCCGGCCGCCGCGGCCGCCCGCGCCCCGGGCACCAGCCCGTGATCGGCCAACAGGGCGGGGTTGCCGATCAGGATCCGCTGGCCGGCGGAGCGGGCCAGGATCCCCTTGCCCAGCACCGGTTCGACCTGCTCGGGCAGCGGCACCACCAGGCCCCGCTGCGCGGCGGCCGTAAGGATCGGCTGGGCCAGCGGGTGCCCGGAGCCGGCCTCGCCGCGGGCGGCGACCTCCAGCAGCTGCGCGGCGTCCACGCCCCGGCCGACCGGCACCAGGTCGGTCAGCTGGGGGCGGCCTTCGGTCAGGGTGCCGGTCTTGTCCACGGCCACCGTGTCAATCCGTGCCGCCTGCTCCAGGTACTCCCCGCCCTTGATCAGGATCCCGTCCTTCGCGGCCCGGCCAATGCCGGCCACCACCGCCACCGGGATGGAGATCACCAGGGCGCCGGGGCAGCCGATGACCAGCAGGGTCAGGGCCAGCACCACATCGGAGGTGAGCAGCCCGGCCACCAGCGCCAGCAGGATGATCGCCGGGGTGTACCAGGTGGCGAACCGGTCGAAGAAGCTTTGCGTGCGGGCCCGGGCGTCCTGCGCCTCCTCGACCCGGTGGATGATGCGCGCCAGGGTGGTGTCCGCGCCGATGCCCTCGGCCACCACCTGCAGGAAGCCGCTGGTGGCGATGGTGCCGGCGAAGACCTGGTCCCCGGCGGCCTTGTCCACCGGCAGGGACTCCCCGGTGATCGAACTTTCATCCACCCCGGCGCTGCCGTGCTGCACCCGGCCGTCGACCGGGACCTTCGCCCCGTCCTTGACCAGCACCAGCTCGCCGACCAGCACCTGCCCGGCCGGCACGTGGTGCTGCTGCCCCTCCCGCAGCACCACCGCCTCGTCCGGGGCCACGGCCACCAGCGCCGAGAGCGCCGAACGGGTCCGGTCCAGCGTGGCGGCCTCCAGGGCGTGCCCGACGGCGAACAGGAACGTCACCGCGGCCGCCTCCCAGTAGTTGCCGATCACCACGGCACCGGCCGCGGCCACCGTGACCAGCAGGTCGATGCCCACATGCCGGCCCCACAGTGACCGTCCGGCGGCCAGGGCGATCCGGTACCCGGCCAGCACCGCGGCGGCGACCATGAACGCGTCGCCGGCCGGCTGCTGGCCCAAGCCGGCGGAGAGCAGGAGGGAAACCAGGATCAGCGCCCCGGAAACGGCGGGGATGAACCAGCGTCCGGCGGTCAGCCGCCGCAGCGTTTGCCACACCTTGTGCATGATCATCACGCCCTCTAGAACGCCGCCGGGACGGCCTTGTAGCCGGCCTTGGCGATGGCGGAGACCAGGTCCTGCACGCTGGCGCGCTGCGGGTCGTGCTGCACCTGGACGCGGGAGGAGGCGAAGTGCACCTTCACCTCGGTGACCCCATCCAGCTTCTTGACCTGCTTTTCAATCTTTCCCACACAGGACGGGCAGGAGAATCCCTCGGCGCGCAGCGTGGTCCAAATGCTGGTCGTGGTGCTCATGATGGCATTCCTTTCGCAGGTTGCGTCCTTCCCGGTATCCCAGGAAGTACCTTCACCCTACGAACGGGCCCCAACCCCCACCATGATCTGCGTCAGTTAACCGCACATACGCTCTGGCTAGTAGTTTTCGGCGATCTCCGTGAGCCTGGCGCGGTCGGTCAGCGCCGTCCAGCGCCGCCCGGTCTCGATGATGCCGGCCTTGCGCAGAGAGCTCATCGCCCGGGAAACCGATTCGGGGCTCGCCCCGGTGATCCCGGCCAAATCGGCGCGGGAGAGTGGGAACTGGATCAGCTCACCCTGCCGGCTGGGGGTGCCGAACTTGTCCGCCAGGCGCAGCAGGGTCGCGGCGACCCGGCTGGCCACCGGGGCGGCGTGGTGTTCGGCCAGCGTGGAGCGGGTGGTGCGCAGCTGCCCGGCCAGGGCGTTGAGCACCTGCAGCGCCACCGGGGGGAACTGCCCCAGGATGTTTTCGAACGTGGCGTTGTCCATCCGCAGCGCGCAGGTGGTGCTCAGCGCCTGCACGGTTTCCGGGTAGCGGTCATGGCCCAGGGCCGGCACCCCGCCGAACAGGTCGCCGGGGCCCAGCAGGTCCACCACCACTTGCTGGCCCTCGGCGGTGTCGTGAAACGCCTTGGCCCGCCCGGACGCCATTACGTACAGGTCGCTGGCCGGCTGTCCGGCCGCATAGAGGTGTTCACCCTCCGCCCAGGCCAGGGACTGCATTTGGCCGTCAATGACCCGCAGCTGCTGCTCGGAGAGGCCGCGGAAATACGGGACCTGGCCCAGCACCCGCAGCCGCACCGGTTCCGGGCAGCTGTGCGGCTGGCCGCATCCCTGGGCCAGTGGCGTGTGGCGCCGGGTGGCCGATGGTTCGCGCATTGTTGCTGCCCTCCTGCAAAATGGGCGCTCTTATGCTCAGGTTTACCACGAAGTCGCCGCACGTTCATCGCACATGTGCGCCGCATCATCGCCAATTGTGGGACAAGATGGTTCACTGGGGTTATGACAGTCATGACCAAGACCGGCAACGAAGACCGGTTGACCAACGATAAGTTAATGGTGTGCCTAGACGTTGACGGCACCATCGTGAACCATCAGGACCAGATGAGCCAGCAGGTGCGCAGCGCCGCGCGCGAAGTGGTGGACGCCGGACATGAAGTGGTGATTTCCACCGGCCGCTCCCTGGGCGCCGCCCTGCCCGTGGTGCAGGAACTGGGCATCGAGCACGGCTATGTGGTGGCCTGCAACGGCGGGGTGCTGGCCAAGGTGACCGGAGAAGAGGTGGAGGTCATCCACCGCGAGATTTTTGACCCCTCCCTGGTGTTGGCCACCCTGTGGCGCACCCTGCCCAACGCGAAGTACGCGTTGGAGAACGAGCGCGGCGAGTTCCTTTCCAGCGAGCAGTTCAGCGACGTCAGCTTCGGCGCCCCGGCCAGGGTCGTCGACTTTGAGGAGCTGGTGAACAGCAAGGCGGTGCGTGTGGTGGTGTTCTCCACCGACTCCAGCGCCGAGGAGTTCGGCCGTGCCGTGCACGGGCTGGGACTGTCGGGGGTCACCTACTCGGTGGGCTGGACCGCCTGGCTGGACATCGCCGCCGAAGGCACCACCAAGGCCAGTGGCCTGGAACGGCTGCGCGGGATCCTGCGCTTTGCCCCGGAGCAGACCATCGCGGTCGGGGACGGGCGCAACGACATTGAGATGCTGCAGTGGGCCGGGCTGGGGGTGGCCATGGGCCAGGCCCCGGATGAGGTCAAGGCGGTCGCCGACTCGGTGACCGATTCGGTGTGGGACGACGGTCTGGTGCCGGTGCTGCGCGGAGTCCTGGCGCGCTAGGCTGCGGCGTCGGTGGCGGCAGGCAGCCAGCAGGCCTGGGCGATCAGCGAGGGTGAAGGATTGCGGTAGACCGTGGTTGGCGGTGGGGCCAGTGACTGGTAGACCGCCCCGTCGGGGGTGGTGATCCGGATGGTGTGCGGGTCCTCCCGCACCACCCTTTCATGCCATCCCGGGGTTTCCTTGGCCTGGTTGCACCAACGGCACCGGTAGTTCGTGTTGTGCACGTTGGTCAGGCCCCCGGCCCGCCACGGGGTGATGTGGTCAAATTCGGCGGCGTCGTTATCGCAGTACGGGGTGCGGCAGCGCACGTCCCGGATCTGCAGGAAGTCCTTGAGGTTCTCCGGGACGGCGCGGGCCTTGGAATCCATCGCGATCAGCTCCCCGGTGCCGGGGGCCGTGAACAGGCGCTGGAGCTCCGGGAAGACCCCGATCCGGTCGCTGAGCTCCTCGGTGTCCTCATTCCACTTCGCATCGTAGAGCCGGGTGTCCATCTCCGTGACCAGGCTGCGCGCATACTGGGCCGGCACGAAGCCGTAACCGCACAGGTAGGCCGGCTCCCGATCCCCAAGCAGCAGCGTGCGGTCGGTCATGATCAGCTTGACGTCCACGAACACCGGAAGCTTCGCGGCGTTGCCGGTGATGGACTGGCGGGTGAGCAGATCGGTCATCAACTGGGCCATGCTGCGCTTGTCCCCGGCCGCGCGTTCCCGCCTGGCCCGCCGCTTCAGGCTGGCCTCCAGGCCCACACCCTCCTCCAGGGGCAGCTTGGCGCGCAGCCACACGCAGTCCTTGCCGCGGGTGAAGATCACGTGGCGTTCCTCCGCGGCCTTGCCGATCCGGTCGGCCTTCTCGATGCTCTCATGGCGCATAGTGAAGCGTTCGACCGCATCGCGGCACCGCTTGGTGCCCAGGTCCTGGAACATGTCCGGTTCGCGGGCAAAAAGCTCATCGAATTCCCGACGACGGCGGGCGTTCACGTCCGTCAACGGGCCGGTGATCGCCAGGATCTGGCGTTCGGAAAGATGCCCGCGCTCAAAACTGGCGCACAGGTTGGGAAGGTCCTCCACCAGCATCCGGCAGGCCTGAAGATAGGAGCGGGCCCCCTGCTGGGACTGGCGCCGGGCCATGGCCACCGAGGCCGCGGCACCGCGCTCAAACTGGTCGATGTTGATGCAGCGGTCCTCCGCATCCAAGATCGTGTCCTTTTCCAGGCGGTAGGCCAGCTTGGCCTGCATGGCGCAGTAGCTGGCCTTGGCGCTTTCCAGCTGACGCAGCGCCTCCGCGCAGTCCCCGCGTTCCCCGGCGCGCAGCAGGATGTCCACGCGGCGGGTGAGCTGCTCGATCAGCTCGGCCACCTCATCGTGCAGGCAGCCCTCAGGCATCTGCTGCCTGATCTTCCGCTCCGCCTTGCGGCGGTGGCTGTGTTCTTGCTGGTCCATACTTCCAGCGTAGGTGTGACCCCCGACACTTTGGGTCCGGCTGCGGGGCAGCGCGCAAGATGGTTCGAAAATCTTTTCGGGCGCCGGCGTGCTAGCCCGCGTCGGCCAGCTGCAGCAGCCGGGCCACCCCGGCCCGGGCGTCGTGCTCGTCGTTGAACCCCGAGCGCACGATCGCCGCGGAGACCGCCTGCGGGGTGATGTCCAGGGCCTGGGCGATCGCCCGCTGTTGCCCGCGGACCCCCGGGGTCATCAGGTCCACCACCGCCCATTCGGCCTCGGTGCGGGTGCGGATGGACTGGCCCAGCAACCGCAACAGCCCCTCGATGCCGGTGTCCAGCTCCGCCGCCGGCCCCGAGACGCAGATCGGAACCCGCTCCCCGCGGTGCCCGGCCGCCTGCAGCGCACCCAGCGCCCGGCGCAGCGCCCGCCCGTCGATCTGCTCGGCATCCTCGGGCACCGGAGTGTGCAGCGGGCCGATGCCCAGCCCGATGTTGCAGAAGTTCAGCCGCGCCACCCGCAGCACCGCGTCCACGGCCGCCGCCGCATCCGCCGGCACCCCCAGCAGCAGCTGCCCGGACAGCGCGGTAAACGGTGCGTGGGTGTGCACCTGGCCCAACTGGTGCCACAACGCCTCTCCGGCCGCGGCCACGTCAGTGACCGAACGGGGCCGGGGGCTGAGCGCAACGACAAACATGGCTTAAGTATTGCGTGCCGGGCCCGCTTTGTCCTGATGTTGCGCGAATCCGGCCCGGCGCGCGGGCGGCGGTGACCTAGGCTGGTACCGCAGGGAAACTGAAGGAGAGCGCATGGCAGAGGTCATAGCCGGGCGGTTTGAGCTGATCGAGCACATTGCCCAGGGCGGCTCGGGTTCGGTGTGGCTGGCCCGGGACCTGCAGTGCCGGCGGCGCTGCGCCGCGAAGGTGATGCGCCAAAGCTACAGCGGGGAGCTGCTGCGCTTCGTGCGCGAACAGGGCGTGAAGTTCGACCACCCCCATCTGCTCACCCCCTACGGGTGGGCGGCCGTGGATGACCGGGTGGTCATCGCCTCCCAGCTGATGCGCGGCGGAAACCTGCACACCGCCCTGCAGGACTACGGGGCGATGAGCCCCGAGCTGACGGCCGAGGTGCTGGCCCAGCTGCTGGAGGGGCTGGGCCACGTGCACGCCGCCGGGTGGATCCACCGGGACGTGAAGCCGGCCAATGTGCTGCTGGAGTTGACCGGGACCGGGGTGCCGCAGGTGCGGCTGACCGATTTCGGGATTGCCGCCCACATGGACCAGCCGCGGCTGACCCAGCTGGGGATCACCGTGGGCACCGACGGCTTCCTGGCCCCGGGGCAGCGGGCCGGGGCCGACCCGGAACCCGCCCAGGACCTGTACGCGCTGGGGGTGCTGGGGGTGCAGCTGCTTGACCCGGCCCTGCACGGCCCGGCGCTGCGTGAGCGCTGCGAGGCGCTCTCCGGCCAGCCGCCCGCCGGGCCGCTGGAGCGGGTGCTGGTTGGGCTGCTCAGCCCCCAGCCGGATGACCGGCAGCGGGCGGCCGCCCGGGCCCCGGAACTGCTGGCCGGGCTGCGCAACCGGGAAGGCTACCGGGTGGCCTCCGGGGAGGTGTTCGAGGTGTTCGACCACTTCCCGCCCAACGAGGCGCCGGACCCGGCAGGGCCAGACGCCGCGGTGCCGCCGCAGCCCGAACCGGCGATCGCACGGGAGGCGGAAGCGGCCCAGCGCCGCGGCGCACCGCGCAAGGCGCTGCCCTGGGCGCTGCTGGCGCTCGCGGTGTTGCTAGGGGCGCTCTCGCTGTGGCTCATCGGGGCGGACCAGGGGGCAGGACAGGACGCGGGGCAGGGCAGTGCGGACCCGGCACCGCAGCAGCAGACACCCGGCCCCGAGCCCGGCACGGCGTCCGCAGCGCCCAGCACCCCGGCCAGCACGCCCAGCACTCCGGCCAGCAAGCCGCCGGCCAGCGACCCGGGGGTGGAGATCAGCTCCAACGTGCGGGCCGGGGAGCATTGCACCGTTCTGGAGGCCGGGCTGAAGGTGCACGGGCTGGATGATGAGCAGCTGCGCTGCGAAGAAGGGGACACCGGGTACCGATGGCACCCGATGTCCCCGTCCCCCTAGGGGCGCGCTAGGCGCGCTAGGCGCGTTTGCGGCGCAGCAGCCACAGCCCGGCAAAGCCGGCCAGCGCCACCGCCGCCCCGCCCAGGAATGCGCCGAGCTGGGCGCCGCTGGGCAGCCAGGAGGAGGAGCCGGCATCCCCTGCGGCCAGGGCCTGGCCCTGCTCGCCGATGTCCGGCTCCCAGGCGCCGTTGTTCTTCGCCTCCCCGCTGACCTCAACGGCCAGCGTATAGTTCAGCGGATTCAGTCCGCGCGGGTCATTCGCGGTGCCGGCCACCGCGATGTAGTAGTCGCCGGGCACCCGCAGGCCGAACCTTCCCCCGTAGCCGTCCACCAGGTCGCGGGAGACCTCGCTGAGCGTGCTGCGGGTGACCGAGGCGCCCACATCCTCCCGGGAGAGCTTGTCCCAGCTCGTGCCGGCCACGTCCGGAGCCAGCAGCGGGGAATAGGTGCCGGTGGCCAGCCCGGAGGCGCTGGCGTTCTCGGAGGGCTGCACGCTCAACCGGTAGCTCAGCCGCTGACCCTCCGAGAGGTGCACCTTGTAGTACTTGACCTCGTAGGGCAGCACCGAATCGGCGGAGATCGTGCCGGCGGAAAGCTCGGTGGCGGTGGCGAAACCGCTGCCGCCGGACACCGGGCTCGGCTCCCCGCTCAGGCTCACCGAGACCGGGGGCTGCTGTTCGGGCATCACCCCGGACAGCGAGGTCGGATCCACCGCCGGTTCGACGCTGACCCGCAGCTCCACCGGCACCTCGTCCTGCGCCTGCCACTGCCCGGTGCGCTGCAGCTTCAGGTACACCGTGTCATCCTCGTTGGAGAAGCAGGTGGAGTAGGTGTCCTTCGCTGTGGTCTGCAGGTGCAGGACCGGCAGCGGGGTGGAATTGCTGCGGGAGATCGAAGCGTTCGAGTTGCCGGCGCAGGCGCGCCCCTGCGAATCAAGCAGCTCGGCGCGCAAGCGCATCGATTCGCGGCTGGTGGGTTCGCCCATCATGTCCACGATCGGCTGGCCGCTGACCGTCAGGCGCTCGCCGTCCTGGATGTCGGGCAGCTTGTAGTAGCGGGCCTGCTCCTCACCGGTGACCGGCAGGCGGTCCTGGTGGGCGCCCGCCTCCAGCCGGGGCGCCGAATCCAGGGAATCCGAGCCGGTGATATCGGCGCCCACCGGCTGGTGCGCCAGGATCTTGCTCTCCGGGCTCTGCTCGGCCACCGCGGCGGTGGCGCCCTGGGCCACCAGGGCCAGGCCCAGCGCCGTGCTCAGTACAAGCTTCCTCATGGCCGTCCCTTCGGCTCATTGTTCTGGATCTGGGTGGTCGCCGGTTCCACGACCGCCGTGGCGCGGTGGCGCTGCAGCAAGCTGCCGGCAGCCAGCACGGCCGCGGTGATCAGCAGCCCGGCGGTGAACCAGGGCCACAGCGGGCCGCTGGAGGGGCTTGCCTTCCCGGTGGCCTGCGGCTGCTGGCTGGGCTCCGGCTGATCCTGCTGCTGTTCGGCGGGGGCCGGTTCGGCCGAAGCCTGCCCGGCATCCTGGTCGGTGTCCGGTTTGCCGGCCGGTTCGCCCTCGAAGATCGGCGCGGCGCCCGGGAAGGGCTGCTCGGTGCCGGTGACCTCCACGGCCAGCTCGTATTCGAAGGGCACCGCATTGGACTTCTGCTGCCAGGTGTCGGAATACACCACCACGTAGTAGTCCCCGCCCAGGTAGGCGTCCTTGCCGATCGAACCGGAACGGTTGGACTGGTCGACCGCGGTGCGCATGTTCAAGGTCGCCGTGGAGTTCGTCTTGGAGCGGTACAGGGAATTTTCCCCCACCATCTGCACCTGCTCGCGCACCGCCGAGTACACCGCCACGCCCACCTTGTTGGTGCCCGCTTCGGTGTTGTTCCCGCTGGTGGCGCGCAGGTTCAGCTTCTGCCCGTTGCCCACGTGCACCCTGTAGTAGCGTCCCTCGCTGGTCAGTGCGGAGTCGGCATAGATCTTCCCGGACTCGATGGGCAGCGCGTCGTTGAAGCTGGAGCCGCCCAGCACCGGGTCCGCCTGCCCGGTCACGGTGACGGAGCTGGGTTCATCGGCCTGGCGCGCCTCGGCGCCCAGCAGCGTGGCGTCCACGGCCGGTTCCAGCACGTAGAGCAGCTCCACGTCCATGGGGGCGTCCTTTTGCAGTTCCCCGTCGCGGGTCACCTTGGCGAACAGTTCGCCGGTGCCGTCGGCGAAGCAGCCGGTGGAGGCGTCCTGGCGGTACTCGGGGCTGTTGACGTAGCCGCTCATCGGGCGGCCGAGCTCACTGGTGTTGGAGTTGGCGCTCTGCGCGGAGGTGCACTCGCGCCCCTGCCCGTTGACCAGCTGCACCCGCACCCGGCCGGAGGCCACGGTGGCGTGGTCGTAGGTCTGGTCCGGGATCATGGTGGCGGAGAAGTGGGCGCGCTCGCCGGGCTTGAGCGGACCGATCTTGTAGTACTTGGTGGTGCCGTCCTTGCTGACCCAGCTCTCGGTTTCCCCGCGCTCCAGGGTGTCCAGGTACTGGCCGGGAACCATGGTGGGGGCCTCATGCATCTGGGTGGCGCCCTGAATGGGGGTGCCGGCCGGGGTGTAGCCGGCGAAGGCGCGCAGGGTGCGCACCGTCAGCTCCTGCTGCAGTGAGTCGGCGTCCTGGGCGGTGACGTAGCTGCCGCCGGTGGTCTTGGCGATGCATTCCAGTTCGGCCCGGGCCTTGGAGTTCACCTTGAAGCCGATGGTGTGCACGGTCAGGTCGATGCCCTGCCCGGCCAGGTCCTTCGCCGCGTCACAGGCCGGGGGCTCGAAGCAGTTCTCCTCGCCGTCGGAGACCAGGATGATCGACTTGGGGCCCTTGACCTGCTGCAGCTCCTTGGCCGCATGCAGCAGCGAGGCCCCGATCGGGGTTTCGCCCACGGCCTTCAGCCCGTCCAGCTTGCCGGCCAGCTCCTTCTTGTCCACCGGACCCGGTTTCTGCACGGTGGTGATGTCGTCGCACTTCTTCGGGGTCTTGGAGCCGTAGACGACCAGGCCCATCGACGCGTCCTGGGGTGCGTTGTTGATCAGGTGCTTGGTGGCCTTCTTCGCGGCGTCGATGCGGGTAGTGCCCTTCCCGTCCGCGTCCTTGGCCAGCATGGAGCTGGAGTAGTCCATGACCACCATGACCGGCTGCAGTTCGGCGGCCGGGGACTCATCGGCCTGCGCGGCGGCCAGGGGTGCCGCGCAGAGCAGCCCGGTGGCCAGCAGCGCCACGAGGCGGGTCAGATAGCGGGGCATCTCTCGATCCTTCCGTTGCGAGTGTTTGCAAAAGCAAATATAGCTCATGCGTTTGCAAATGCAAACGTCCGTGGGAAACTATTTCCATGGACAACACCATCGAACAGCAACGGGCCATCTATGGCACGTCCCTGGCCGAACGTTTCGGCGCGGTGATGAAGGATTACGGGTTGTCCCAGCGTTCCCTGGCCGCCGTGCTGGGCATCAGCGCGCCGATGCTCTCCCAGCTGATCGGCGCCCGGCGCATCAAGATCGGCAACCCGGCGGTCTACGGGCGGCTGCTGATGCTCGAGGCGCGGGTGGGCGAGCCGGACCGGCAGGCGGTGCTGCGCGAGGTGCAGGCCGCCGACGCGGTCACCGCCACCCACTCCGAGACCCCGCGCACCGGCGCCGGGCGCGCCGGGGCCCTGGACTACCTGCGCGGCAGCGACCCGCAGCTGCTGCGCAGGCTGGCGCAGGTCGCCGGGCAGGGCGGGGACCAGGCGCTGGCGCAGCTGTTCACCGAAGCGGCCGACCGGCCCGGAACTACGCCCCCGCCGGCTGCGGCGCGGGCAGGCGAATGATCGTGTAGCGGAAGAAGAACTGGGTGGCCGGGCCAATCAGCAGCGCATAGACCACGGTGCCCAGCCCCACCGGACCGCCCAGCACCCAGCCCACCCCCAGCACGCCCAGCTCGATCAGCGTGCGGATCAGCCGGATCGACCAGCCGGTGCGCAGGTGCAGCCCGGTCATCAGCCCGTCGCGGGGTCCGGGCCCGAAGTGGCAGCCGATGTACAGCGCACCGCCCAGCCCGTTGATGAGGATTGCGGCCAGCAGCACGCCCAGCTGCCAGCCCAGCCCCTGCACCGGCGGGATCAGCCACAGGAACAGGTCCAGGCCCACCCCGATCAGCACCACATTGGCCAGCGTCCCCAGCCCGGGCCACTGGCGCAGCGGAATCCAGGCCAGCAGGACCAGGGCGCCGACGATGATCACGATCGTGCCCAGCGACAGCGGCAGGTGTTCGGCCAGGCCCAGGTGCAGCACATCCCACGGATCCACCCCCAGCCCGGCGCGGATCATCAGCGCCATCGCCAGCGCAAAGAGCAGCAGGCCGGTGATCAGATTGAACAGGCGCACCGGCAGGCGCCCGGCCCGCAGCTGCTGGAGGGGGGTGAGATTGGTCAGGCTCATGATCCATCCAGCCTAGGACCAGGACGCGAACCGGGGCCAAAAGCCGCGGGACGCGGCCGGTCACAATGTGTCCAGCGCCACTTCCAGCGCCCGGGCCAGCTCGTTTAGATCCCGCGGCCCGGCCGCGTGGTTGTTGCCGGTCCCCGCATCGGTCTCCGCCCCCACCGTGGCCGCCTGCCCGGCCGGGCGCAGCGCCGGAACGTGGATGAACAGGGCCGGCAGCGGCATCCGGTAGGCCAGGTAGGCCACGTGGTTGCACACGAAGCGCCCGGCGTCCTGGGAGACGCGGGCGCCGAACCCTGCCGCGTTCAGGGCCGCGGTGAGCGGTTCGGGGTCCAGGGTGCTGGCCAGCCGCTGCGGCCCGGCGGTGATCGGGCGGCTGCGGGGCTGGGCGCCGTCATTGTCCGGGATCCTGGCGTCATCCTCATTCACGCCCCAGCGTTCGGGGGTGATCCGGCTGCGGCCCCCGGCCTCGCCCAGGCAGATCAGCGCCTGCGGGCGGTGCTCGGCGACCAGGCGCTGCAGGGCCGGGCCGGAACGCGCGAAGGAGACCGGCAGCAGCGCCGTTGCCAGGGTGTGCTGCCCGACCCGGGAGGGCAGCAGGGCCAGCACCTGGCCGCTGGCATTGAAGTGATCGGAACCGAAGGGCTCAAAACCGGTGACCAGAAGACGCATGCCTCCCATTATCGCGCCAACTGTCCGGCACGGATGCTAGAACTGGGAACACGAAGCGCTTCCCAACCTGAAAAGGACGAATCCCATGACCGTGGCCCTCGTGATCCTGGTGGTCATCAACATCCTGTTGAGCGTGCTGCTCGGCCTGCTGGTGGTGCGGCGCACCGGGGCGGCGGGACAGGACCCGGCCGCCATCACCCAGGCGGTGCGCGCCACCCACGGGGAACTGCGCCAGGACCTGGGCAGCCAGCGCGCCGAGCTGCGCCAGGCGCTGGGTGAGGTCCGCCAGGACAACGAGGTGCGCCTGGAACGGGTGCGCGCCACCCTCGACGAGCGGCTGACAACGCTGACCGAGTCGAACTCCGCGCGCCACCTGCAGCTGCAGAGCCTGCTGCGCGAGGAAATGGACAAGCTGCGCGCCGGCAACGAGGCGAAGCTGGAGAAGATGCGCGAGACGGTGGATGAGAAGCTTCAGGGCACCTTGGAAAAGCGCCTGGGCGAATCCTTCGAACTGGTCAGCAAGCGCCTGGAGATGGTGCAGCAGGGCCTGGGGGAGATGCAGTCCCTGGCCGCCGACGTGGGCGGGCTCAAGCGCGTGCTGACCAACGTGAAAAGCCGCGGCTCCTGGGGCGAGGTGCAGCTCTCCCGGCAGCTGGAGGACATCCTGACCGCCGAGCAGTACGAGCAGAACGTGGTGATCCGCCCCGGCAGCCGCGAAAGCGTGGAGTTCGCCGTCGTGCTGCCCGGCCGGGAACAGGGGGTGGTGTACCTGCCGATCGACTCGAAGCTGCCGCAGGAGGACTATGAGCGGCTGCTTGACGCCCAGGAATCGGGTATCAAGCAGGACATCGAGCAGGCCAGCCGGGCCCTGGACCGGGCGATCATTGAGCAGGCGAAGCTGATCTCCGGGAAGTACATCGCCCCGCCGCACAGCACCGATTTCGCGATCATGTACCTGCCCACCGAGGGATTGTTCGCCGAGGTGGTGCGCCGACCGGGGCTGGCCAGCCGGCTGCAGACCGAGCACCGCGTGCTGATTACCGGACCCACCACGCTGATGAGCCTGCTGAACTCGCTGCAGATGGGCTTCCGCACCCTGGCCATCGAACAGCGCAGCAGCGAGGTCTGGCAGGTGCTGGCCGCCGCGAAGGAGGAATTCCGCAAGTACGGGGACGTGTGGGACAAGCTGGGAAAGCAGCTGGCCACCGCGCAGAACACCGTGCGGGAAGCCGGTACCCGCACCCGGGCCGTGGAGCGCAAGCTGCGGGATGTGGAAAGCATCGAGGTCACCCAGGGCGACGTGCTGGACTCCATCCTCTAGCCGGGCAGCTGGGCGGCGCCTGCGAAACGCTGCGCCCGCCTCGGTGCTTGGCTAGCATGGCCAAAACCCGAGCGAAGGAGTTGACCATGAGCAAATACCTCATCTCATTTCCCAGCGGAGCGATGGACTTCCCGCCCGAGGACCTGCACGAGGTGGCGCGCGCCTCCCACGAGGTGGTCCGGCAGGCCAAGGAGGCCGGGGTGGGGGTGTTCGGCGGCGGCATTGATGAGAGCATCCCACCGGTGATGGTGCACGCCGACGGGACGGTGAGCAAGCAAACCTACCCGCAGACCAGCCAGCTGGAAGGTGGGTACTCGGTGCTGGAGCTGCCCAGCTACAAGGAGGCGCTGGAATGGGCGGCGAAGTTCGCCGCTGGCTGCCGCTGCGCCCAGGAGGTGCGGGTCTTCCAGGACGACCCGGAAAGCTGAACCTCAGCCGCGCAGCGCCTCGGCCAGCTGCCGGGCGAGCTGCGGCCGGTCCAGCACGAACTGGTAGCGCCGCCCGCCGGCCGAGAAGCTCACGGCCGTGCGCCCGCCCATGTTCAGGCGGATCAGCCCGCCGGTGCGCAGCACCGGCCAGTTCAGCAGCCCCGGGTTCAGCCCGGGATCCGGCTCGACACGGACCTGGCTGATCTGCTCCCGCGGCAGCCTGCGCCGCCACAACGGGGCGGCCAGGGTGAGGGTGTGGGCATCCAGCCGCGCCGAGATCCGGACCGCGAACGCCCACCAGATCCCGGCCAGGGCGAAGAACCCGGCCCCCAGCAGCGCCGGCAGGCCCGCCGTGGCGGTGCCCGCCGCCAGGCCGGCCGCCACGAGCAGGAGCAGGACGCCCCCGCCCCGGCGCAGCCAGCGCGGGGGACGCTGCCTACACAACAGCACCGTGGGGTGTGCCGATGTCATCTTCTTCCCTCCCCGGGCCGCGGCGGCCCCGATCCGCCCTCGGGTACGGTGAAGGGCGGCAACCCCGCGGTCACCGCCCCCTGCACCGTTTGGCCTAGCCCTTGAAGCGGGCGATGGAGCGCTCCAGCTCCGCCTCGGCGGCCTCGCGGCCCTCCCAGCCCTCGGCCTTGACCCACTTGCCCGGCTCCAGGTCCTTGTAGCGGGTGAAGAAGTGCTCGATCTCCTTGATCAGCCACTGGTCGATGTCCTCAAGCTCCTTGATGTGCTCAAAGCGCTTGTCGGTCGGAACGCACAGCAGCTTCGCGTCGCCGCCGCCATCATCGGTCATGTTGAACACGCCGATCGGGCGGGCCTCGACCACCACGCCGGGCAGCAGGTCCACACCGGGGATGAAGACCATGGCATCCAGCGGATCGCCGTCCTCGCCCAGGGTGTCATCGAAGTAGCCGTAATGGGTCGGGTACTGCATCGAGGTGAACAGCACGCGGTCCAGGCGCAGGCGGTGGGTTTCGTGGTCGATCTCGTACTTGACGCGCGATCCGGTCGGGATCTCGATAGTGACGTCGTGGCCCATTAAAAGCACGCTCCTAAACTAGTCTTAGGGATATCCGATTCCAAGCGTATATGGCAACGACGCAGAGTTGATAAACCGGGGAAGGGAAAAATTCGCGCATGAAGGCGTCCACCCGACGGCTGGTGACCCTGATCGCCGCAGCAGCGGCGGCCCTGGCGATGATCGTGGCGATGTTCAGCGCCCCGCGCCTGTTCACCGGCGCCCCGCAGGCCTTCCACACCCCCGCCAGCGCCACCCTGGAGCCGGCGCCCGCGGCGCAGGTCACCGACCCGGGTGAGCAGGCCCCGATCCCGGATGCCGGGATCCTGACCGCCAAGCTCGACGCGATCCTGGCCGATGCCCCGGACGGCACCGGCTTCAGCGCCCAGGTGCTGGATTTGCCCACCGGCCAGGTGCTCTACGAGAAGAACGGCGCCGGGCCCGACACCCCGGCCTCCAGCCTGAAGATCGCCACCGCCATCGCCGCCCTGGACACCCTGGGCGCCGGGCACCGGCTGCAGACCAGCACCCTGCTGGACGGGGACACCCTGGTGCTGCGCGGCGGCGGGGACGTGCTGCTGGGGGACGGGGCCTCGGATCCGGCGGCGACGGTGGGGCACGCCGGGATCAAGACCCTGGCCGAGCAGACGGCCAGGGAACTGAAGCTGCGCGGGGTGCAGCAGGTCAAGCTGTGGCTGGACGATTCGCTGTTCGCCGGCGCCCAGGGCAACGCGGCCTGGGACAAGTCGCTGTACACCTCGAACAACATTGCCGACCTCTACCCGCTGGCGCACTATGCCGGGCGGGCCTCCGCCGTGAAGGGCGCGGCCCATGAGCGGGATGCGGCCCAAGCGGTGCGCCGGGTCTTCGCCCGCGAACTGTCCGCGCACCTGCAGGTCACCGACGGCGGGCGCGGCGCCTATCCGGGCGGCGAGGTGCTGGCCAGCGTCGACTCGGCCCCGCTGGGGGCGCAGATCAAGCACATGCTGCTGGTTTCGGACAACTACCTGACCGAGACCATGGGCCGGCTGGTGGCCGTGGAGCTGGGGCTTGAGCCCGGACAGGCGAACCAGGCGGTGCAGCAGGTCGCGGAACGGCTTGGCGCGCAGGGGATGGAGCTGGCCGACGCCAGCGGCCTGGCCGCCAGCAACAAGGTGTCCCCGGCCGCGCTGACCGGCCTGCTGCACGCCGCCAGCCACAGCCCGGACGCGGGGCTGCGCGAGCTGGCGTACTGGCTACCGGTGGCGGGGTACAGTGGCACCCTGGCCGATCGGCTGGGCACGGCGGACACCCGCGGGCTGATCCGCGCCAAGACCGGATCGCTGTCCGGGGTGGCCACCCTCACCGGGGTGACGCTGACCAGCGATGGCCGCCCGGTGGCCTTCAGCATCTTCGCCCACCACCCCGGCGGCGGACTGGCCCCGCACAAGCCGACCCTGGATGCGGCGGTGCGGGCGCTGCACGCCTGCGGCTGCCGCTAGCAGACCGTCAACCAAAGGAGAAACACCATGAACCAGTGGATTGACTGGGAGGTGGCCCTGTCCACCGCCAAGGCGCTGACCCCCGCCGGGCCGGCCCTGGACGGGGCGCAGGCCGCGCGGATCGTGGCCGAGCTGCGCCAGGCGGCGGAACTGGGTCTGCGCAAGGCCGAGGCGATCTCGGGGCTGGGATCCACCAAGTCGGCCCAGGTGCTGGTGGTGGACCGTGCCGGATGGGCCAAGGCCGTGAGCCAGAACTTCGCCGCGATGATGCCCGAACTGCCCAGCACCCCGCCCAGCGTGCCGGTGATCGCCGGGGCCGAGCTGGGGGCGGTGCTCTCCATCCTCTCCACCCGGGTGCTGGGCCAGTTTGACCCCTACAGCGGTTCGCGGCTGCTGCTCAACGCCCCCACCATCACCCAGATCCGTGGGGAAATGAACCTGAACGCGGCGGACTTCTACCTGTGGATCGCCACCCACGAGCAGACCCACCGGCTGCAGTTCGAGGTGGCCACCTGGGTGCCGGAGGTGATGCGTGAAACGCTGGCCGCGATCTTCACCGGAACCGGCGGCAAGACCCGCTCCATGGCCGAGATCGGCCAGCGGGTGAAGTCGCTGCGCAGCGAGGTGGGGGAGCTGACCACCATCATGTCGGTGCTTGAGGGCCATGCGATGGCCGTGATGAACGACGTGCACGACATCCCCAGCATCAAGACCATCCGCCAGCGCTTCGCCGCCCGCGGCCAGAACCGCGGGGTGATCGCCACCTGGGTGGGCAAGCTTTTGGGCATGGATGCCAAGGCCCGGCAGTACGAGCGCGGGGAGAAGTTCGTGCGCCACATCGTCGGGCAGATCGGCTATGACGGGTTCAACCGGATCTTCGAATCCCGCCAGGCCTTCCCCACGGCCAGCGAGCTGGACCACCCGCAGCAGTGGCTGGCGAGGATGGCGTGAGGCCGGCGCGATGAGCAGCGCCCTGTCCCAGGCCCGGATCGCCATTCAGCGCCAGGTTGGCGGGCAGTTCGTGTTGCTGGGGGTCTCCGGGGGATCGGACTCGCTGGGGATGGCGGTGGCCGCGGCCGAACTGGTGCGCGCCGGCAAGCTGCGCGCCGGGGCGGTGATCGTGGACCACCAGCTGGCCGCGGGCAGCGACGCGGTGGCCCGGCAGGCGGCCGAAACCTGCCGGAGCCTGGGCCTGGACCCGGTGCTGGTGCGCCAGGTGAGCACCGCCGCGGATGAGGCCAGCGCCCGCCATGCCCGCTACCAGCAGTTCGAGCACGCCCTGGGCGCCACCGGTGCCCAGGCCCTGCTGCTCGCCCACACCCTGGATGACCAGGCCGAACAGGTGCTGCTGGGGCTGCTGCGCGGTTCCGGGACGCGCTCGCTGGCCGGAATCCGCGCGGTGCGCGGCCCCTACCGGCGCCCGCTGCTGGGCCTGCGCCGCGAACAGCTGGAGCAGATCTGCCTGCAGGCGTCGGTGAACTGGTGGCAGGACCCGAGCAACACCGATGTGCGCTACCGGCGCAACCAGATCCGCCACCGGGTGCTGCCGGTGCTGGTCCGGGAGCTGGGCGCCCACCTGCCCCAGGCGCTGGCGGGCACCGCCGAACTGGCCGCCCAGGACGCGGACGCGCTGGATGAGTGGGCGGCGCAGAGCTACCGGCAGCTGGCCGACGGGCACCGCCTGCCGCTGCGCGGGCTGCGTGAACTGCCCCCGGCCATCTCCTCGCGGGTGCTGCGCCTGGCCGTGCGCGCGGCCGGGGGAACGAACCCGAGCCGGGAACGCACCGCGGCGCTGCAGCAGCTGGCCGGACTGGGCACGGCGCCGAGCCGTTCGGCTGGCCCGGTGCAGCTGGAGGGAGAGATCTACGCCTACCGGCGCGGTCCGGTGATCGTTTTCACCAGACCCGGCTAAACACTAGGGGCCGGAGTGTGGCAATCTAGTGGGGTACCACCCCTCTACATTCAGGAGAACCTTCGTGGATTCGAACGAGATCAAGGCCGATCTGGCCCACGTGCTGTACACCAAGGAAGAGATCCAGGCCCGGATCAACGAACTGGCCGCGCAGATCGACAAGGACTACGAAGGCCGCGACATCCTCGTGGTGGGTGTGCTCAAGGGCGCGGTGATGGTCATGGCCGACCTCTCGCGCGCACTGAAGTCGCACGTGACCATGGACTGGATGGCGGTCTCCTCCTACGGTTCGGGCACCCAGTCCTCCGGGGTGGTACGCATCCTCAAGGACCTGGACACCGACCTGATGGGCAAGCACGTGCTGATCGTGGAGGACATCATCGACTCCGGGCTGACCCTGTCGTGGCTGAAGTCCAACCTGGAATCCCGCGGCCCGGCCAGCGTGGAAATCTGCACCCTGCTGCAGAAGCCGGAGGCGGCCAAGGTGAAGATCGACGTGAAGTACGTGGGCATGGACATCCCCAACGAGTTCGTGGTCGGCTACGGGCTGGACTACGCGGAGAAGTACCGCAACCTGGACTGCATCGGCACCCTGGCGCCCCACATCTACCAGTAGGGAACTTTTCGTGCGCCGCGTGCGTTGATCAGTATCGATAGACATGGCGTAGCCCGGACGTCGGATGAAGTGCGTGAGGGGGATGCGGGGGAACGGGAACCTCCGGATCGATGAAAACCAAGAAACTTTTTAACAGCTGGATCATTTGGGTGCTCGTCGGGGTCACCGCCGTGCTGTTGTTCCTGCCGATGCTTTTCGGGCAGAACAGCGCGCGCGTGGACACCTCGGTGGGCCTGAACCAGCTGCGTTCGGGCAACGCCGCCGAGGCGAAGATCTTCGACGGGGACCAGCGGGTGGACCTGCTGCTGAAGGATCCGCTGAACGTGGACGGGGTCGACAAGGGCAAGAACGTCTCCTTCTACTATTCGGTGGCCCGCAGCGAGCAGGTTATCGACGCCATGAACGGCGCGAAGCTGAACAAGTTCACCGACCAGCCGGTGCAGAACAACTGGTTCGTCTCCATGCTGGGCGTGATCATCCCCTTCCTGCTGATCGCCGGCCTGTTCTGGTTCATCCTGGCCCGCTCCCAGGGCGGGGGCTCGAAGGTCATGCAGTTCGGCAAGTCCAAGGCGAAGCTGATCACCAAGGACATGCCGCAGGTGACGTTCAAGGACGTGGCCGGGGCCGATGAGGCCGTGGAGGAGCTGCACGAGATCAAGGAGTTCCTGCGCGAGCCGGGCAAGTTCCAGGCCGTGGGCGCGAAGATCCCCAAGGGCGTGCTGCTCTACGGTCCCCCGGGCACCGGCAAGACCCTGCTGGCCAAGGCCGTCGCCGGTGAGGCGCAGGTCCCGTTCTACTCGATCTCCGGTTCGGACTTCGTGGAAATGTTCGTCGGCGTGGGCGCCTCGCGCGTGCGCGACCTGTTTGAGCAGGCGAAGAACAACTCCCCGGCGATCATCTTCGTCGATGAGATCGACGCGGTGGGCCGCCACCGCGGCGCCGGCATCGGCGGGGGCAACGACGAACGCGAGCAGACCCTGAACCAGCTGCTGGTGGAGATGGACGGCTTCGACGCCACCACCAACGTCATCCTGATCGCCGCGACCAACCGTCCCGACGTGCTGGATCCGGCGCTGCTGCGCCCGGGCCGCTTTGACCGGCAGATCCCGGTCGAGGCCCCGGACCTGAAGGGCCGCGAGCAGATCCTGAAGGTGCACGTGAAGGGCAAGCCCGTGGACGAGTCCGTGGACCTGACCGCGGTGGCCAAGAAGACCCCCGGGTACACCGGCGCGGACTTGGCCAACGTGCTGAACGAGGCGGCGCTGCTGACCGCGCGCTCCAACGCGAACCTGATCGATGACCGCGCCCTGGATGAGGCGATCGACCGGGTGATGGCCGGCCCGCAGAAGCGCACCCGGCTGATGGACGAGCACGAACGCAAGGTCACCGCCTACCATGAGGGCGGGCACGCGCTGGTGGCCGCGGCCATGAACCAGACCGCCCCGGTCACCAAGATCACCATCCTGCCGCGTGGCCGCGCCCTGGGCTACACCATGGTGGTGCCCGAGTCGGACAAGTACTCGGTGACCCGCAACGAACTGCTGGACCAGATGGCCTACGCCATGGGCGGGCGCGTGGCCGAGGAAATCGTCTTCCACGACCCGTCCACCGGGGCCAGCAACGACATCGAGAAGGCCACCGCCACCGCGCGCAAGATGGTCACCGAATACGGGATGAGCGAGAAGGTCGGCGCGGTGCGCCTGTCCTCCTCCTCCGGGGATGCGATGTACGGCCAGGCCGGCAGCCGCGAATACTCCGATGAGATGGCCTCGCTGGTCGACGACGAGGTGCGCAAGCTCATCGAGGCGGCGCACGACGACGCGTACTGGGCGCTGACCCACAACCGTCCGGTGCTCGACCGGCTGGCGCTGGCGCTGCTGGAGCACGAGACGCTGAACCAGAAGGAGATCGAGGAGATCTTCTCCGACCTGGTCAAGATCGACAAGCGCGAGGTGTGGCTGTCCAACGCGCAGCGCCCCGTGCACGAGGCCGGGCCGATTCTCAGCCCCAAGGAGCGGGCCGCGCAGGCCAGCGACTAGGCAGGCACCCCGCGGGCGGCCGGAGGCAAAACGCCCCGGCCGCCCGCGGCGTATCGCCCACCGCCCACGGGTGCCGGCGGTGCCCGTGTTACCTTTCGATGCGCGGGCCGGCACCCCAAACCGGATAGGATCTAGAACGTGAGTAGTTCCAAGACCATAGACAGTTCGAAGAGCCAGGACAGCGTGCCCGGTCCCGAGGGAGCCCAGTCCCCCCACGGCGTGCCGGCCAAAGAAGTGGACCAGCCGCGCATCGCGGCGGCGGTGCGCGAGATCCTGCTGGCCATCGGCGAGGACCCGGACCGTGACGGGCTGGTGGACACCCCCAAGCGGGTCGCCAAGGCGTACGCCGAATTCTTCGCCGGGCTCAGCCAGGACCCGGCCGAACACCTGGACACCACCTTTGACATCGAGCATGATGAACTGGTGCTGGTCAAGGACATCCCGTTCTACTCCACCTGCGAGCACCACCTGGTCCCGTTCCACGGTTCGGCGCACATCGGCTACATTCCGGGCAAGGCCGGAAAGGTCACTGGGCTGAGCAAGCTGGCCCGGCTGGTGGAGGTCTTCGCCCGCCGCCCCCAGGTCCAGGAGCGGCTGACCACCCAGATCGTCGACGCCCTGGTTGAGCACCTGCACCCGCAGGGCGCGATCGTGGTCGTGGAATGCGAACACATGTGCATGTCCATGCGCGGGGTGCAGAAGCCCGGCGCGAAGACCGTCACCAGTGCGGTGCGCGGCCAGCTGCGCGAAACCGCGACCCGCGCCGAAGCCATGAGCCTGATCTTAGGAAAGTAGTGATATGTCTCTAGGAGCGATTCCGGGCACCGGCCCGGCCACCAGCCCGCTGACCGTGATCCGCAAGATCAAGCGCAAGACCTTCGCCGATCTGCCCACCGACCGCACCCTGGTCATGGGGATCCTGAACATCACCGAGGACTCCTTCTCCGATGGCGGGAAGTACCTGGACTCCGGGGCCGCCATCGACCAGGGCCTGAAGCTGCTGTACTCCGGCGCGGACATCATCGACGTGGGCGGGGAGTCCACCCGCCCCGGCGCCGCCGAGGTGGACCCGCAGCTGGAACGCGAACGCATCATCCCGGTCATTCAGGCCCTGGCCAAGGGCGGGGCCGTGGTGTCGGTGGACACCATGCACGTGGACACCGCCCGCGCCGCCATCGACGCCGGCGCGCACCTGATCAACGACGTCTCCGGGCTCACCTACGAGCCGGGCATGCCCGAACTGATCGCCGAAACCGGGGTCCCCTACGTGCTGATGCACCGCCGCGGCACCGCGCAGAGCATGGTCACCGAGGCGAACTACCAGGACGTGGTCACCGAGGTGGTTGGCGAACTGCGACAGCTGCGCGACGAGTTCGTGGCCAAGGGCGTGCGGCCCGAACAGATCATCCTGGACCCGGGGCTGGGCTTCGCCAAGGACGCCGAACACAACTGGGCGCTGCTGGCCGCGCTGGGCGAGCTGGAGGCGCTGGGGCACAGGGTGCTGATTGGCACCAGCCGCAAACGCTTCCTGGGTGAACTGCTGCGCGAGGGCGGCAAGCCGCGCGACGTGCAGAACCGCGATGCCGCCACCGCCGCAACCACCACGCTGGCCGCCGCCAACGGGGTCTGGGCGGTGCGCGTGCACGACGTGCAGTCCAGCCGCGACGCCATCGAAGTAGTGAAGGCGCATGGATCGCATTAGCGTCACCGGCATCACCGCCACCGGCCACCATGGGGTCTTCGAGCACGAGAAGCGCGAAGGCCAGCCGTTTACGGTGGACGTGGTGCTGCACACCGACACCACCCGCGCGGCGCTGAGCGACAACGTGAGAGACACCGTGCACTACGGGGAGGTCAGCGAGCTGGTCGTCGACCAGATCCAGGCCGGGCCCTGGGACCTGATCGAGAAGCTGGCCGAACAGATCGCCCAGGCGATCCTCACCGGCTACCCCAGCGTGGCGCGGGTTGACGTCACCGTGCACAAGCCCCAGGCCCCGATCCCGGTGCCCTTTGACGATGTCACCGTGGCGATCAGCCGCGTGCAGAGGGAGCACCGCGCGGTGCTGGCGCTGGGCTCGAACCTGGGCGAGAGCCGGCAGACGCTTCAGGCGGCCGTGCGCGAACTGCAGGACCACCCGCAGGTGCGGGTCGAAGCCGTGTCCCCGCTGGCGCTGACCAAGCCGGTGGGCGGGCCCGGGGGCCAGCCGGACTACCTGAACCAGGTCATCGCCGTGCGCACCACCCTGGACCCGCACCAGCTGCTGGATCTGTGCCAGCAGGTGGAGCGGGAGCACCACCGCACCCGCACCGTGCGCTGGGAGGCGCGGACCCTGGACGTGGATGTGATCACCTATGACCAGCTGGTGCTGCAGGACGAGCGGCTGACCCTGCCGCACCCGCGCGCGCACCTGCGTGGCTTCGTGCTGGCGCCGTGGAGCTGGATGGACCCCGACGCGGTGCTCGGCGGCCAGCTGGTCTCCCGCCTGGCCGCGCAGGCCGAAGACACCCCCGGCATCATCCGGCTATGAGCACACTGCGTTTCCTGCCCCTGGCCCTGTGCGCCGTCGCCGGCGCGGTGATCGGCTACGTGCTGATGCTGGTGATGAGCGGGCGCGGGATGACGGCCCCGGTGCTGGACTATTCGGCGCTGTTTTCCATGGCCGCGGTCTCGGTGATCACCCTGATCCTGGGGATCCGGGTGAAGCTGTTCACCGCCGGGCGCACCCGGCACCGGGTGGAGCCGATCGCCGCGGCCCGCATCCTGGTGCTCGCCCAGGCCGGGGCGTACGCCGGGGCGGTGATCGCCGGGTGGCACCTGAGCCTGATGGCGGCGCTGCTGGGCGCCAGCGGCCCGAGTCCCACCGCCACCCGGGCGATCGTGCTGGCCGGGGCCGGGGTGCTGATGGTGGTCATCGGGTTCATCGTCCAGCACCTGTGCAAGCTGCCCCCGCAGGACAACGACGAGGATGCCGATGGAGCCCAAGGATATGCCACCGACTGACTTCACCGCGGTGGACCCCGCCTACTTCAAGGTCCGGCTGCTGACCTGGCTGGCGAACACCGCCCTGTACCTGATCATTGCGCTGGTGCCGCTGGGGCTGGCGCTGTTCGGGGTGCAGGTGCCCCGGTGGCTGGTGGTGCTCCCGCCGCTGCTCGTGCTGGGGACCGCGCTGTGGGCGCTGGCGCTGATCCGGCGCCGGGTGCGCGCCCTGGGCTACAGTGAACGCGCCGAGGACCTGGTGGTGCGTTCCGGGGTGCTGTTCCGCAAACGCGTGGTGATCCCCTACGGGCGGCTGCAGTACGTGGAGATGAGCTCCGGGCCGCTGGAGCGGCGCTACGGGCTGTGCCGGCTGACGGTGAACACCGCCGCCGGGGCCGCGACCGCGGTGATCCCCGGGATCCCGGCCCGGGAGGGCCAGCAGCTGCGCGAACGGCTGGTGGCGGCCGGTGAAGAGAAGATGATCGGGCTATGAGCGGGCCGTGGCAGCGGGTGCACCCGGCCAGTCCGTTCGTGCACGGCTGGCTGGCGATCGTCGGGCTGATCTACGTCTACTACACGAACACCGACGAACTGTCCTGGTCCGAACGCTTCGAGGGCCCCCGGCTGGGCTGGACCGCGGCGATCGGTTCCGCGGCGCTGCTGGTGATCCTGGTTTTCTACGCCCTGTCCTGGTATTTCACCCGCTACCGGCTGAGTGAAACGCACGTGTACGTGAACTCCGGGATGCTCTTTCGCAGCCAGAAGCAGGCGCGCATCGAACGGGTGCAGGCCATCGACATCGCCCAGCCGCTGGTGGCCCGGCTGCTGGGCCTGGCCGAACTGCGCTTTGACGTGGCCGACGGCTCCGATTCGGTGATGCGCCTGGCGTTCTTGAAGAAGGCCGACGCGCACCGGCTGCGCGGGGTCATCCTGGACCGCGCCCACGCCGCCCGCCACGGCTCCGCCCCGCCGGCGCCCGGCCCGCAGACCGGCACGGCCGATCACCCGGCCCCGGCGGCGGACACCGGGCAGCTGATCGTCTCCCGGGTCCCGGCCGGGCGGCTGCTTGGCTCCCTGCTGCTGCGCATCCCCACCATCGTGGGCCTGCTCTTCGCCCTGTTCTTCGCCGTGATGGTGCTGCTGGGCAACGCCGGTGCGTTGGCCGGGGTGATTCCGGCGCTGCTGGGCTTTGGCGGCTGGCTGTACAAGGAGCTGAACAACTCCTGGAACTTCACCGCCTCCAACACCGACACCGGGCTGCGGATCAGCCGCGGGCTGGCCGACACCCGCCAGCAGTCGATCCCCGCCGGGCGGGTGCAGGCGGTCAAGATCAGCGCCCCGGCCCTGTGGCGGCCGCTGGGCTGGTACCGGATCGAGGTCAACGCGCTGGGCCTGGGGGAGGGCGCGGAGAGCGAAACCCTGGTGATGCCGGTGGGCGACTTCGACTCGGTGTGCCAGGTGATGTGGATCCTGCTGCCGGACCTGGGCGTGAACGAACAGCGCGCCGTGCTGCACACGGCGCTGTCCACCGGCGCGCACCACGGCTTCACCACCTCCCCGGCCAGCGCCCGGCTGATCTCCCCCGGGGCGTGGCGGCACCAGGGGTACCTGCACACCGACACGGTGCTGATCACCCGCTACGGCTGGCTGGCCCGGGTGGCCAGCTTCATCCCGCACCAGCGGATCCAGGGGGTCACCTGGCACCAGGGGCCGCTGGAGCGGCGCCGCGGGCTGGCCGGGGTGCGGGTGCACTCGGCCGGGGGCAGCATCATGGGCTACGCCCACCAGATAGACAGCCGCCAGGCGCTCGAACTGTTCGAGGCCCAGACGCACCGAGCGGCCGAAAGGTAGACAGTGCACGCTCCACGACTAGGAATTGGAATCATCTCCGCCGGCCGGGTCGGCAGCGTGCTCGGCGCGGCGCTGGCCGCGGCCGGGCACCACATCACCGGGGTGCACGCCGTGTCCGAGGCCTCCCGGGAACGGGCCGGCGCCCTGCTGCCCGACGCCCAGGTGCTGCCCCCGGATGAGATCCTGCGGCGCAGCGAACTGGTGCTGTTCGCGGTGCCCGACGACGTGCTGGGGGAACTGGTGGCCGGGCTGGCCGCCGCCGGGCACTTCGTGGCCGGGCAACTGGTGGCCCACACCGCCGGACGCTACGGCACGCGCATCCTGGAACCGGTGCGTGCCGCCGGCGCGTTCCCGCTGGCCATCCACCCGGCCATGACGTTCACCGGAATGAGCCTGGACCTGGAGCGGCTGACCGACTGCGCGTTCGCGGTCACCGCCGACGAGCCGATGTTGCCGGTCGCCCAGGCGCTGGTGGTGGAGATGCGCGGTGAGCCGGTCACCATCGCCGAGGCCGACCGCACCAGCTACCACGCGGCCCTGGCCCACGGGGCCAACCACCTGAACACCATCACCGCCCAGTCCATGGACCTGCTGCGGCGCATCGGGGTGCAGGAGCCGGGCAACACGCTGCGTGCCCTGATGAACGCCAGCCTGGACAATGCGCTGCGTTCCGGGGCCGGTCTGCTCACCGGCCCGGTGGCGCGCGGGGATGTGGGCACCGTGCAGGCCCACGTTGAATCCCTGGCCGATGATCCGCAGGAAACCGCGGACAGCTATCGCACCTTGTCCCGCGCCACCGCCATCCGCGCCCGCGCCCAGGGCCTGATCTCCGAGGCGACGCTGCGCGAACTGCTGGGCATCCTAGAATAGTGCTGTGAAAAGCCCCGCCGCGAAAAGCCCCCAGGTCCTGACCACCCGCGCCGAACTGCGCGCCGCCATCCGCGCCGCCGCCCCCGCCTCACTGGGTTTCGTGCCGACGATGGGCGCCCTGCACTCGGGACACGAACAGCTGTTCCGGCAGGCGCGGGAGGAAAACCAGCTGGTGGTGATCTCCATCTTCGTCAACGAACTGCAGTTCAACGACCAGCAGGACTACCAGCGCTACCCGCGCGACCTGCAGGCCGATGTGCAGGTGGCCGCCCGGGCCGGGGTGGACCTGGTCTTCGCGCCCGCACCACAGGAGGTCTACCATGCCGGGACCCCGCTGATCCGGCTGGACAGCGGCGCCTTGGGACGCATGTATGAGGGGGCCTCACGCCCCGGGCACTTCGACGGCATGCTGGCGGTGGTCGCCAAGCTGCTGCACTACGCCGATCCCGGGCAGGGGCACTACCGTGCCTACTTCGGGCAGAAGGACGCCCAGCAGCTGGTGCTGGTGCGCCGCATGGTCGCCGACCTGGACTACCCGGTGCAGATCCGCGCGGTGCCGATCGTTCGCACCGCCCAAGGGCTGGCCCTGTCCAGCCGCAACGCGCTGCTCAGCCAGCGGCAGGCCACCGCCGCCCTGGTCATCCATCGGGCCATCGAACTGATCGCCGGACGGGCCGCCCGCCACGAACCGCTGTATCTGGAGGACGCGGTCGGGCTGTTCCAGATGGAACCGGAAGTTGAGCTGGACTACTTTGTGGTGGTGGACCCAGACACCCTGCAGGAGCTGGCCTTCAACTGCCAGGACACCCCGTTCACCGGGCAGGGGCTGATCCTGGTGGCCGCCACCGTCGGCGGGGTGCGGCTGATCGACAACCAGCCGATCTAGGCAAAGCGCCGTGCCGCGTCCGCCAGCAGCTCGCGGAACCCGCACAACTCCTCCATGATCTGCGCCGCGGGCTGCACCCGGATGCTGAACGCTGCCGCCTGGCCGGCGTAGACCGGGGCGATTTGCGGATCCGCGTCCGCCCGGGCCTGCTTCATCCGCTCCCGCAGGGCGGCATCGGCGTGGTCTTCCAGGCCGGACAGATCCCCGGCCCAGCGCCGGGAGAACTCATTGGCCAGCGCCCGCCCACCGAACTCGGGCGCCCACGGCAGCTGCTGGGCGATGTCAAACGCCCGGGTGTAGACGGTGTCATCCAGGCCCGCGGCATTAACCGCATCCTTGAAGCGGGCATGACCGCTGGCTTCGGCCGCGGTGATGAAGCGCGTGCCAACCCACACCGCCTGCGCGCCACCGGCCAATGCGGCCGCCACGCCGCGCGCGGTGCCGATCCCGCCCGCGGCCACCACCGGTTTGTCGGTTGCATTAACCGCCAGCTGCAACAGTGCCAAGGTCCCGGCCTCGTTCCGCCCGTGGCCGCCACCCTCGCCGCCGCGGCAAATGATGATGTCAATATCGGCGTCCTGAGCCCGCTGCAGGTCCTGCGCGTTGCCGATCTGCATGGCGGTGAGCACCCCGGACTCGCGGGCCAGCGCGGCTGGACGGCCCACCTCGCCGAAGCTGATGCACACCAGGGAAGGGCGCTCATTCAGGAAGGCCTGCAGCGGACCCATGTCCTGCTCCAGGGCCCAGCCCATGAATCCCGCTCCCCATGGTGTGGGCAGTTCCCGGACATGGGAGAGCTGTTCCTCGATCCACTGCGGGCTCGGGGCCGCCGGAACACCGATCATGCCCACACCTCCGGCCGTGGACACCGCTGCGGCCAACTGACCGCCGGCCGCTCCGGCCATTGAGGCATTGAAAATCGGGTGACGGTAGCCAAGACGTTTCTGCAGATCGCTCATGACTCCCACACTAGGGCAGAGCACCGGCCGGTCCGAAGAGTGGGGCAGGCAGATACGCCAACGAAGACGATGAAACAGCCCGGGCGATCATCATCCGGGTTTCCGCGCCCAGCCCGGACACCAGGCACCGTGAAACGCCCCCATGACGGCCCCGCGGGAGTATGACGCAGAACACCGCTTTTCGATTTGCGTGGGTGGTGGAACCTGCGTATAGTTTTTATCTGTTGCCAGCGGGAAACAC
>Ga0153920_1000091_pt1 | contig 34865 bp, 34 predicted proteins | sample TSNJ004MetaG_FD_104713 | JGI IMG/M metagenome (GOLD analysis project Ga0153920, IMG submission 104713) | Attine ant fungus gardens microbial communities from New Jersey, USA - TSNJ004 MetaG | ecosystem: Host-associated > Fungi > Mycelium > Unclassified | place: USA: New Jersey, Brendon T. Byrne...
AACGGAGCGGATTTAAGGGTTGTACAGGAACTGCTCGGACATGCAAGCATTTCAAACACACAAATTTATACACACGTTTCAACTCAGAGATTGAAAGACGTATACAATGAAGCGCACCCGAGAGCATAGGTAAACCCAGCCCGTCCAAGTGAGGAAAACCACGTTTTTCCGAACGGCGAATAATCCAAGATGTATAATTTGTTTTGTCATTCTGAACTTGATTGACTTCTTTTGCCGTCTGAGTGCTTGCACGAAGCGTGCAAAATGTCCTTACGGCTTTTATATTTTCTTTGCGTTCTTCTTTTTCATTAGATAGTATCAGAATCTATCAATGCTTATTGTTGGGCAAGAATGACCTTTATTCTGTAATAATCTTTCCGCCGATTTCAACATTTTTGAAATCATCAGGCGTTAAGTATGAGTCTTTAATCAATATGTTAGTTCCTACTTTAATCAACGAAGGCATACTTCTTACTTTGGAATTTTCGAGACCAGCATATCCGCCAATAGATTCCAAGCTGCTCAGGTCTGTAACTTGGGAATTTCTGAAATCAGCCCATCTTCCAATAGTTTTCAGACTGCTCAGGTCTGTTGCTTTGGAATTTTTGAAATAAGCATATCCTTTGATTTTATACACATCTTTTACAAGTTCATTTTCATTTATCTCTAAATCAGAATATGTAAACTCATTATGCGGCTGTTTGTACTCGGATAATATCCGTTTACCGTCTTTATACGTAACTTTAATACCGAATTTTTTAAGTATTTTATCTGCCATTTTATCATCTTTTGGTATTTCTGCTATTTCTTTTTTTAGTTTCTCAAATACTATAGCTATTTTTCTTGCTTTTTCAAGACTTTGCTTAACTTCAGTTGTATTAAAATCATTTTCTTTTATATAATCTTCTATCACATTCAAATATTTAACAGGGATTACACTATTATTCAGTTCTCCCTGAATTTCTTCTATTTCATTACCTATAAACCTTATTCCCACTTTAGGTTTCCCGTTTTCAAGATATACATGAAAATCGCCTTTCTCAAGATATTTTTTCGCATGGGTTGTTTTTGTACACCAGCTGCGGTGAGATAATGTTTTTAACTTTCCGACGTTTTTCTCGAAATTTTCCGGGTCATTTCCTTTGGATGGAATTTTAATCCATGTAGTTTCTGTTTTTCCGGTGTCCATATCGTCGTCGCTACTCATTTCATACATTCTTAAATTGTTTTGATAAGTTTTAGCAAAATTAAAGTTATAAGTTTTATCTTCTTTTAATCTTGTTTCTATTTGCTCGACGGTCTGAGCAAGCACTCCGGGATTTAGTAATGGCGGCTGTTCGTGATTATTGGGTTTAACATCTTTTGTTATGCTGTCAAAGATTATGAGAGATAGAACAGGCTTTGTGTCATAAATATTGTTATCTCTTGTGAGATATTCTATCCAGCATTGAATCCGCGCAAGTCTTTCTTTTGTGTCCTCAAGATTGCCGTTATGATATTGCTCAAGCTTGTATTTTTCATCTAACTTTTTCTGTGCAAAATCATCCAAATCGTCGCGAGAATTGAACTTCTGCACATTAACTTCTTTAAATCTCTCAACACAAGCTAAATCCCACCCTTCAAATTGAGACTTTTTCATTGCCGTGAATGATACCGTATCAGCTTTCAATGGCTGTAAATTGGGGTAAGAATTGCACCTATTGTTATTAGTTGTCTGTATATAAGGATTAAATGCTATTTTCATATCCTTAATAACATGTCTGAATAAAATAATTGCTTAAGTTTATTTTTTTTGTTAATTTATTGTAACAATTTATTAATGCATCATTGCTGCGGAGCTGCCGTCATCGGATGAAGGTTTTTTGCCTGCTTTAATTAATAACAACAATGGGATTACGGCAAAACACAAAAGCCCGAATACTCTGAACGCATCCATAAATGCCCATAGACTTGCCTGCTGCAATAATTGTTTGTATAGTGTCGTATACGCCATATATTGCGCAACGGATGCTTCTGTCAGTTGAGAGAAAGAACCTGCTAATGCCTGAGCTTTTGTTACAAAAACAGGATTTAATTCCGTAAGTTTTCCTACCATCATGTGCTGGTGAACCTGTGCATATCTTGTGAGCATCGTCGCAACAAGAGATGTCCCGATTGCAGCTCCGATATTTTTCAATAAATTCTGTAATCCGCTTGCGTTAGTCATTTGTTCATTTTTCAGTGTTTCAACAGATAATGCAATAATAGGAATCATTGCAAGCCCCATTCCCATACCCATGAAATAATTAGGTATCATAATATTAATACTTGAAATTTGTAAATTCAAAAATCCGAATGTTAAACTTGCGCTTCCTAAACATAATAATCCCAAAGCAACCAAAATTTTACCCTTGACTCTATTTCCGATAATTCCGCATAAAATAATCGCCGTCAAACTCCCCAATCCGCGAGGCATCATTGATATTCCGCTTAAAAATGCAGTATAACCCATCATACCTTGCAGAAACTGAGGTAAGATTGCTAAAGACGCATACAAAACGGCTTGCATTATTACCTGAATTATTGTTCCTGATGTAAAGTTTTTGTCCTTGAATACGCTTAAATCAACTAAAGAATCTTTATTTTTAAACTGAGAGTAGAAGAAAAATATACCGAAAATAACCGAAACTATAAATAAATTTCTAATCCAATCAGCATTGAACCAATCGGCATTATTTCCTTTATCTAATACTATTTGAAGTGAAACCAGCCAGCCAACTAAAAAGAAAAAACCTTTTCCGTCAACTTTTACATTTTTTTGTCTTCTTGCATAAGGCGGATCTTCTAATAGCTTGTTTGCCATCAAAATTGCAAAACATCCTACAGGCACGTTAATAAAAAATATCCATGGCCACGACCAATTATCTGTAATCCAACCGCCTAAAACAGGTCCGGCAATAGGCGCAATAATTACACCTAAACCAAATAATGACATCGCTCTGGTGCGTTGTTCTTTTGGGAAACTTTCAAGCAATATAGCTTGTGAAAGAGGTATGATACTTCCTCCGCCAAAGCCCTGTAAAATTCTTGAAAATATCATCATTCCCATATTTGTTGCCATGCCGCATAATAACGAAGCTATTGTAAAGACAAGTATACTTATCATGAAAAAGTTTTTTCTGCCAAAAAGTTTACTAAACCAGTCAACCATAGGTATCGCTATACCGCCTGCAATAAGATAACTTGTCAAAATCCACATGGATTCATCACGTGTAGCGGAAAAACTTCCCGCCATATGTGGCAGTGCCACATTAGCAATCGTACCTTCTAAAGCATACATAAATGCTGCAAGAACTATCGGGATTGTTGCAATCCAGGGATTATTCTTTGGTTTCCACTCTTGTTCTGTTTTTAGTGTTGTTGTCATTTTTTCCTTATTTATTAGTCGGTAGTATGAAGTCAGTAGTTCATTTAATGCTCAATGACAGCTTACTATCATTTCACTCTTATTTTAGGAACAACTGACATTCCCGGTACTATTGTATATTCTTCAGGGTTAATTTGTTCTGTAAAAACAATTTTCACCGGAATTCTTTGAACAATTTTTACAAATGAACCTACGGCATTTTCAGGAGGGAATAAACTTGATTTTGCCCCTGAACTTCTTTGAATGCTGTCAATTTTACCTTTAAAAACTTTATTAGGATAAGTGTCAACTTTAATATCAACCTCTTGTCCCGGTTTCATCCCGCTAAGCTGGTTTTCTTTAAAGTTTGCTACAATCCAGATATTATCAGGAACTATTACAAAAAGAGGCGAGCCTGTCTGCACATACATTCCCTTTTCTACACGTCTGTTTGATACAGTGCCTGTTTGGGGCGCGTATATTTTTGTGTAAGATAAATTTAACTCGGCATGTTCTTTGAGAGCTTTTATTTCTTTAATTTCCGCATCGGCAACTTTACTGTCATTGTTTGACAACAAAGATTCTTCAGCTGATGTTAATCTTGCCTGTGCAGCATCATATTTAGCCTGAGCCGAATCTAAAGTTTGCTTTGATACAGCGCCTTCAGCATAAAGATTAGTATATCTTTCCAAATCTTTTTTAGCTACATTGATTTCAGATGTTACGGCATTAAAATTTGCTTTCGCGTTTTTCTGATTTAATAATGCTCTTTCATATTTTGCTTTAGCCTGTTCAACCTTAATTATGTAATCGGCATCGTCAATTTTTGCTACCAAATCACCTTCTACAACTCTCTGGTTGTCTGTTATGTAAACTTCCGTTATCTGTCCCGAAACTTTTGGCGCAACCTGAACGGTTGTTGTTTCAATATATGCGTCGTCTGTCGATTGATACTTCATTGCATCGTAAATAAATACTGTTATTGCTGCGGCAACTGCCAAAATAATAACTAATAATATGTATCTTTTAAAAGATTTCTTTTTAGTTGTTTCTTTTGTTTCGATTTGTTCTTCTGCTTGGAGAGTTTCTTCACTCATAACTTACCTCAATTTCTTATTTTATATTTTTATATTTGCATTTTTACCAATGCTGTAAAAGCTTCTGAAAGTTTTTTTAAACCTTTTCTTAACTCTAGTATTTCTTCTCTGCTTATATGTTCTAAAACTACTTTATAATTTTCCATTAATTTTTGATTAATTTCATTAAGTAATTCTCTGCCTGCTTTTGTTATTTTCATTTTTCTTACAAGACGATTATTTTTCATGTCTATATGGCGGGTAATATAACCTTTATATTCTAATGAATCTAAAATTTTACCCGTGCTTGCTCTATCTTTTATTATTAATTTAGCTAAATCCCTCTGGCATATATCAGGATTCTCTATTAATACATCCAAAGCCCCGAATTCTTCAGGTTTTAAATCTGAGCAAATTTTTTCAAAAAATTGTATACCTAAAGCCTTGGAATATTTTGCTGTTTGTTGTAAATCGTAAAATACTGAATCTGTAAAACGGCTTCTTTTCAATTCTGACATTTTTTTAATCCTATATTATCGTTTGCTTAGCATCATTATATATCATAAAATATTATTAATACTACATTATTATCGTAATTGTAACAAAATTTATCTGTTGTAAAAAAAATATGTTGCATTTCCAACAAAACTATGATAACATAGTTATATTAAAAAAGCAAGCATTTATAAAAGAAGAGGTAAAAAGAGTGAAAAAGACCCTATCCACAACAATTTTAATAAGTATACTAAGCATGAATATTATACCGGTGATGACTTTCGCACAGGAAAATAATACCGCTTCTCCAAAGCAACTTAAAAGTACTGTTAACAAAAATAAGCGCATAGGTAATGATTATAAATATGCTTATGTGAATATGAACTGGTGGGAAAATTTTAATGACGATATTTTAAATAATTATATTGAAAAAGCTGTTTTAAATAACTATGATCTTAAAATGGCTACAATTACCGTTGATGAATATTATCAAAATGTAAAAATGCAATTTTCAAATGAATTACCGCAGATAAGCGCAGGCTTTGTGCCTAATTTAGGAAAAATGCCGGGCTCTTCTGATTTTGATTGGTCATTTGCAGCACCCGGTATTGTTCAGTATGAATTTGATTTATTCTTAAAAAATCGTGATAAAACAAAATCTTCGAAAAAAACATATGAAGCTTCCATATTTGATGAAAGAGCAGCATATATATCAGTTGCTTCTGCTGTAGGAACTACATATTTAAATGTTGTTAAATTAGATAAAATGATTAATTTGCAGGAAGAAATTGTTAATTCCAGAAAAACAATCTATAATCTAATGTTAATAAGAAACAAAGAGGGTATTACATCTACCGCCGATACTGTAAAAGCAAATAAATCGTATGTTGCAGGCACTACTGATTTATTAGAATTGAAAAAACAAAGAGAAAAACTCTTAAACCAGCTTGCCGTTATGACAGGCGAAAGCCCTGAAAATGCTAATAGTTTAACAAGAAGTTCTTTGGATGAAGTGAATTTTAACAATAAGATTCCGGCAGCAATTTCTTCGGAAGTTATTATGCAAAGACCGGATTATTTGAAGGCAGAAAAAATGATTGAAAAAGCAGGGCTTGATGTGAAGATTGCCAAAAAAGAATTTTTGCCTTCTATTAATTTAACGGGCTTAGCATTATTTAATGCAGGCAATTTCGGAAGTATCTTCACTACTAAAAACATGCTGGCTTCTTTAAGCAGCGCAGCTTTACTTCCTATATTTACAGGCGGAGCAAAAACAGCTAACCTTCGATTGAAAAAAAATCAATATGAAAGAATCCTGCAAAATTATTACAAAACTAATTTGATTGCTATACAGGAAGTCAATGATGCTCTTGTAGCAATAAAATTAGACGAAGAAAAAATGAATTTGACTGTTAAACAGGCAAGATTGGAAGAAGATGACTACAAATACAATGAGTCCAGATTTAAAGAAGGAGTGATTTCTAAATTGGACTTAATTCAATATAAAGAAAATCTTCTTGTTATGGATAAACTTGTAGCGCAGCAAAAAACCGAATGCTTTGTCGATTATATCGGTTTATACAAAGCAACGGGATCAAAGATTTAAAAACTCCTAATATAATCATCACCTCTTTACTTTAAATTAAGTAATGCGTCGGCAAAAAACTCACAATGCCGACCTTTTTATTATGAAAAAACTACTTTATTATACCTTCTGTTTCGTTGTACATAATCATATAAAAATCAGAGCTGGTCATGTTCGGGTTCTTTTTCATGAATTTTTTTACGTCAAAATTTTCAAGATACTTATCCAGTTTTTGGACAACCTTTTCTCTGTCAGAGTGTTCACCTTTGAGTTTTTCTATATAACTTTTTGTTAAATAGATTACATCGTCTTCATTTAGTATAGGCAAAACTCCGATTCTTATTTCATCGGATTCTTCTTCTTCCAATAAGCGTTTTTCCTGCTCTTTTTTATCTTCATCGCGGCGCTTTTTATCTCCGCTTGATGAAGTTGAAGATTCTATTCTTTTGTTAAAGGGATTATTCACCGAATTAAACATATCGATGCCTCCATATTACAAAATTACACTATGTTAAACGGATTAAATACAAAAAAACTTTAATTTGCTCATTCAAACGTATGAAGTTACAAGGACATATAGTAATCTTTTAAAAGTTTGCAATCATCTTCTATGTTAGGACTTTCACAAGTTAGAACACCTTTTATATCGAAATCTTTCATTGCCTTAAGCAGGTCTTTATAATTCATATCAGATTCTTTTAAAATAAGGTGATGTTTTTCTCCTTTTTCTGAATATGCGATACCCGCAAGGTGGGCATGGAAATTCTCCAGTGCGTATGCACCGATTTCTTTTCCTACTTTCTCAAGAATTTTTGAAAACTCATCATAAGTATTATATTGACCGTTTGAGCGCGCATGCAAATGAGAAAAATCAATACAAGGCAGAATATGTCCGTCAAATTTTTTGGAAAGTCTTATAATTTCATCTAAATCGCCCCATTGTGTAAGTTTTCCGGTTGTTTCCGGACGAACCCATGTTTTAATTTTTTCTTTTTTTAGTATTTCAATAAGGCGTTCTGTTTGTTTCTCAACTTTTTTATAAACAACTTCTTTATCCTGATTTAAATAAAACGCTGCATGATACACTATGCTGTAAGCGCCGGTTTCTTTTGCTGCGATTGCCGTATCAATGATGTATTTTATACTGGCTTCAACCTTTTCAGGTTCTCTTGCATTAAGATTAATATAATAAGGCGAATGAGCGGTTAAAATAAGATTTTGTTCTTTTGATTTTTGTCTTACAAGTTCTCTTGTTTCACTTTTCATTCTGACGCCATGGACAAATTCTATCTCCATTCCGTCCAAATCCATTTCCTTTAAAATATCAAAAGCTTCCGAGTAACTGCCTTTTCCTGTTCTCAAAGGCATACCCGCTGTTAAAAAATTCAACCTGTCAAATTTAAATAAGTTTTGCACAATAAGCTCCTACAGACACTACCGCCACACATATTATAATACTCAAAAGAACATATACAACTGCCTGAATATATTCGGCACTTTTTATCATTTCAAACATTTCCAGAGAAAATGTGCTGAAAGTTGTTAAGCCGCCGCAAAATCCAACGGTTAGTGCTAATTTTAACGCAGGACTCATTTCCGGTTTATCAACAAATAATACATAAAGAAATCCTAAAATAAAACTTCCGACAATGTTAACCAAAAATGTTGCAAACGGAAAATTAACATGAATATTTTTAAGCATAAGTATTCCGACCATATAACGTAAAATGCTTCCTAATCCTCCGCCTATAAAAATTGCCAATACTTTTACCATATTTTAAACCTTAACCTTTATAAGCGTTTCAAGAATTTCGGCGCAATCAGAAACTAATTTTGTGCAATGTTCTTTTTTTTGTATCCCTTCAATGTTTCTTGTCAATGCTTTGCAGCAAGTTACTTTATTTCGTGCTATAAATTCGTCAATGAATTCTTTTGCTTTTGTTCTTGCACAAACTTCATTTTCTCTCATATTATCGCGACCGAAATTATTTCCTAAAACCATTTGAGAACCTGCTATTGCTCCGCAAAGACAGCCGGAAGACATACCGCCTGAAAATGATGTCGCGCAGGATAAAAGATTTGGATCACATAAACCCTCGTCTGCTGCCGCTTTAACTATACTTTCAGAGCATGAATATCCGTTATTAAAGTTTTCTATAGATTTTTCTCTCATAAAATAACCCTGTCTTTTTTGATATCATAACATAAAAAACGATATCCTTGTTAACAATCAGGATTAAAAAAGGCGGGATGAAATCCCGCCTTAACTTTTAATCTTATATTTTATTTATCGTCAAGCGCTGCAACACCCGGAAGTACTTTACCTTCAATAAACTCTAATGAAGCACCGCCGCCGGTTGAAATATGGGTGAACAATTCAGATGCCATACCATATTTTTTAACAGCCGCAACTGTATCACCGCCGCCAAGAACGCTCACAGCACCGTTTTTTGTGGCTTCAATTACAGCTTCTGCAACAGCTTTAGTTCCTGCTGTAAATGCGTCGTTTTCAAATGCGCCGACAGGACCGTTCCAAAGGATTGTTTTTGACGATTTAATTACATCAGCAAATTCTTTTTGGGTTTCAGGACCAGCATCAACACCTTCCCAACCGTCAGGGATTTCATTTACCGCAGCAATTTTATTAGTTCCGTTGCCTGAAAAATCATCGGTAATTAAAACATCTTTCGCCATAACAATTTTAACGCCTTTTGCAGCAGCTTTCTTTTCGACTTCTTTAGCAATATCAATCATATCGGGTTCACAGATTGAACATCCGATTGAACCGCCGTTAGCTTTCACGAAAGTATATGCCATACCGCCGCCGATGATTAAATTGTCAACCTTGTCAATTAAGTTTTCTAAAACACCTATTTTTGTAGAAACTTTAGCTCCGCCTACTATAGCGGTGAAAGGTCTTTCAGGATTGTCTAGAGCTTTACCTAAAGAAACAAGTTCTTTTTCCATTAATAAGCCGGAAACAGCAGGTTTTAAAACTTTAGCAAGTTTAGCGGTTGAAGTGTGGTTTCTGTGAGCCGCGCCGAATGCATCGTTTACATAGAAATCGCCAAGTTTAGCAAGCTCGTTTGCAAACGTCATATCATCATCTTTAGCTTCTTCGGCTTTGTAGTAACGAATGTTTTCTAATAAAGCAACTCCGCCGTCTTTCAAAGTTTCCAGTTCTTTTTCCGCACCTTCGCCCACCGGAGAAGATACAAATAAAACGTCCTCTCCCAAAACTTCTGAAAGTTTTTTAGCAACAGGAGCTAATGTAAATTCAGGGTTAGCTTCACCTTTAGGTCTGCCTAAATGCGCCATCAAAATAACTTTTGCGCCTCTTTCAGTTAAATATTTAACCGTAGGAATAATCGCCTGAATTCTTGTATCATCGGTTACATTTTTATCTGCGTCCAACGGAACATTAATATCCACTCTTACAAGGGCTCTTTTACCTTTAATTTCGCCTAAATCTTTAATTGATTTTTTCATTTTTAATCTCTCCTTATACTAAAACTGTTCGCATAGATATTCTACTTAAAACATAAATTATAATCAAAGTTTTTTTAATAACTTTAAATAGCCGGTTTACTGATTTTAAAAATACTAATGTTATTTTAAATTTAAAATACGGTTAAAAGAAAGGATTTACCATGAAAAAACATTTTTGGACAACTTTTATTGTAGTACTTGCATTTATCTTAGGATATTCTATAAACAATATCGCTATATCAGACCAAAAATCTGATTACAGAGTTGCGATTGTAGATATACAGAAACTGGTAGCTAATTCAAACGAAGTTAAAATGCTGAAACAAGATCAGGAAAGAAAAATAAGCGCAATGCAAACAACAATTGACAAAGCGCGTAGTGAAATATCAAAAGAAAAAGATCCTGCAAAAATTAAAGCTATAGAAGATAAATACATGACAGAGATTAACCAGCAGAAAATAACTTTGGACAAAGAATATAACAGTAAACTTTTAGCTGTTGACAATAATATCAGGGCGGCTGTAATTGAAAAAGCGCGTTCATTGAATTATGACCTTGTAGTCCCTAAAAACGTTATTTTGTTCGGGGGCGATGACATAACCGACCAGGTTGCAAGTTCAGTTAAATAAACATTTAAAGACGGTTTTATAACCGTCTTTTTTATTTGCTCTATCCCGTGACGTCGTCCTGATATGTACAGCAATCATATATGCAAATAAACCATGTCATACCGGAAGTCAATCAGACATTCAGGATGACATATTTTATTTAAAAATCTATATCAAAGCTATGATATAATGTTGTTATGAACGAGAATTTAAAACAAACACTAAAACTTCTGCCTTCACTTCCCGGCTGTTATATTTATTATAATAAGGACGAGGAAGTAATTTACGTCGGTAAAGCTAAACATTTGAAAAAACGGGTGAAAAGTTATTTCCGTCAAAAGCAAGACAGTGGATTTTCGGCAGGGCGCCGTGTGAGCAAAGCGAACCCAGCCCGTGAGTTGGAGCGGGACGTTACTCCCGCGACAACCCGAATAATCCAAAACAACACCAAAGTCAGTGTCTTAGTTTCGCAAATAGAAAAGATTGAATATATAATAACAAATACCGAGGTTGAGGCTTTAATTCTTGAGAGTCATTTGATTAAAAAGTATAAACCTAAATATAATATTCTTTTAAAAGATGATAAAAAATACCCGTATTTTTTAATAACCGAAGAACCTTTCCCAAGAATAACGGTTGTCCGCAAAAAAAACATGAACCCCGATAAAGGCAGATATTACGGACCATATACCGATGCAAGAGCAATGCATGCAACGTTGGATTTTCTAAAAAAGATTTTCCCTCTAAAACAGTGTAAAACCCCTAAATTCAAAGATAGACCCTGTTTGTATTACCAAATAGGGCGTTGCATGGCGCCATGTCAAAATTTGGTTTCAAGCAAAGAATACAAAGCTTTAATCAATCAGGTAGAATTATTCCTTTCGGGTAAACAAAATGAATTAATAAAACAATTAATGGAACAAATTCAAAAATATTCAGACTCTCAACAATATGAAAAAGCCGCAAGACTGCGTGACAGCTATATGGATTTGAAAAAAACACTGGAAAAACAAAAAGTTGTTTACGAAAATACGAAATTGAATGAGGATGTAATTTCTCTGCTTGCAGATGACGGAATTTTTGCTATAGTAATCTTGATGATACGCGAAGGGCGTCTTATCGACAAAAAAGATTTTGTTTATGAAGTCGAAAAAGCTGACAGGACTGAATTTTTTGAAACTTTCTTCAAAGAATATTACAGTACGCTTACTTTAGGATTCCCTGACAAAATTGTTTCAAACGAGCTTGAATCTATAGGTGAAAAAGCGCTCTATGAAGAATGGCTTCAAATAATTTCGCAGAAAAAAGTTAAAATAAGTTATGGCAAATCCAAGCAGGGCAAAGAACTTCAAATGCTTGCCGATAAGAATGCAAAAGTTGTACTTGATAATGCAAAATTGACAAAAATGTCTAAAATCAGAGATGATTTCAACGAAATTGGCTCATATTTAGCAGAAAAATTGAACCTTAAAAACTTTCCGCACAGGATTGAATGTTATGATATTTCTCATATTCAAGGTACAAATACCGTTGCCTCAATGGTTACATTTATTAACGGCATAAGCAAAAAATCAGAATACAAAAAATTCAAAATCCGTATGACCGAAGGAAAACCTGATGATTTCTTATCAATGAAAGAAGTTTTGACAAGAAGATTAAAGCGTATTGGAGAAAAAAAATGGGAAAAGCCTGATTTGATTATAATAGATGGCGGTAAAGGTCAGTTATCAAGCGTTATGCAGATATTTAAAGAACTCAAAGTTGAAGGAATTGACGTAGTGAGTTTAGCAAAAAAACAGGAAGAAGTTTTTCTCCCAAATCAGTCTAAACCTATTATTTTACCGAGAAATTCCAGCGCATTATTCTTATTCCAGAGAATAAGAGATGAAGCGCACAGATTCGCGATAACATATCACAAAAAACTGCGTTCCAAAGCAATGATTGCTAAGCAAATTTAATGTTTGCCGTTATTTTTTGTCTTTTTCTGCTTCAACAATTGTAACCCAAACAGCAGTTAGACTTTCTAAAATCGAACCCTTGCTAAGCCACCTTTGGACATACTTCTCATCAGGACCTAATCCTCCTGATAATTTCTCGCCGCTTTTGAGGTCATATACAGCTTCAGACATAGAAACTTGTATTGTTAAATGTGGATGCGGGTTTTTTGAAGGATTCATTGATATCTTCAGATTATTATATTTTTCTTTATTTAAAGTTCTTGAGTTTCGCGCATCTGATTGCAGATCAATAATCAAATCTTTTAAATTTCCTGTAAGTTCATTTAAACTTCTACTCATCTTTCTAATTTCCTTATGTTGGATTCAAATCCTACAAACTTTCTTGTAGTCCCTGTACCTGTTAGTTTTACCATCTCTGTGTCAATATCTGCAAGGCGTAATTTTTCTTCTAACTCTTCACTTGCACCTATTGATTTCCCATTAACATTGGTTTTACTTATATATGACCAGTGTTTCCTTAGCTCGCCGTTTATATTAGGACGAGAAGCCCAGCGTGAAATATATCTTTCATCAGGACCTATACTTCCTGAAATTATACCTAAATTTTCGAGATCATAACAAACTTCTGAAATTCCTAATCCGACACAAAAATGCGGTAAATTACTTTTTCTTACATCCATATATATTTTCAGGTTATTATATCTGTTGTTGATTTGCTTAAAAGTGTTATGAGCATCAGACATGACATTTATCAAATAGTCTCTTAAACTATTTTCAAAAACACGTAAAGATTCTATCATATTCCTCCATCAGTTGTTCAGGCTGTGTATCGGTGCAGGTATTCTTCCTCCGCGTCGGACGAAATTCGTAGAAGATAGCCTATTTATCGGCATAATCGGCGCTTTTCCCAGTAATCCTCCATAAATAACTTCCTCTCCTATATCCTTTCCCGGAATTGGCAAAATTCTAACAGCAGTTGTCTTTTTGTTAACCATTCCTATAGCCATTTCATCTGCAATAATCCCTGCAATCGTGTCTATAGGCGTATCTCCCGGTATTGCTATCATGTCCAAACCAACCGAGCAAACTGAAGTCATAGCTTCAAGTTTATCAAATGTTAAGTAACCTTTTTCAGCGGCTTCAATCATACCGGCATCTTCTGACACGGGAATGAAAGCTCCCGACAATCCTCCAACATGAGAACTTGCCATAATACCGCCTTTTTTAACCGCATCATTTAGCATTGCTAATGCGGCTGTTGTTCCATGAGCTCCCGCATGCTCTAAGCCCATTGCCTGAAAAATTCCGGCAACACTGTCACCCACCGCAGGAGTCGGCGCTAATGACAAATCAATCACGCCAAACGGGATATCCATTCTTTTAGCAAGTTTTCTCCCGACTAATTCGCCTGTTGTTGTTATTTTATATGCTATTTGTTTAATTTTATTTGCAAGAGTGCTTAAATCGGCATTTTTATCAAGAGCTTCAATAGCTGCCCTGACAACTCCCGGTCCTGAAACACCAACATTTAAAGCGCATTCCGGCTCTCCGAAACCGCAATAAGCGCCTGCCATAAAAGGATTATCTCCTGCCGAATTGCAGAAACAAACCAGTTTAGCGGCTCCTATGCCGTCTTTGTCTTTAGTTAATTCAGCGGCTTTTTTAATCGTTTCCGCCATAACTAAAACGGCATCCATATTAATCCCGGCTTTTGATGTTGCAAGATTTACCGATGAACATAACCTTTCAGTAGCTGCCAGAGCTTCCGGGATACTTGCTATTAAAAGTTTATCGCCTTTTGTGCAGCCTTTTTCTACGAGCGCGGAAAAACCGCCGATAAAATCTACGCCTACTTCTTTTGCAGCTTTATCAAGTGTTTTTGCAATTTTTACGTAATCGGGATTTTTACAGGATTCACCTATTATTGAAATCGGTGTCACTGCAATCCTTTTATTTATTATGGGAATTGAGTAGTCATTTTCCAGTTCATTTGCATATTCAACGAGATTTTTTGCATAATGAATTATTTTATTATAAATTTTATTACAAACTTCATCTGTATCTTCAGCCATACAATCCCGCAAACTTAATGCCAGAGTTACTGTTCTGATATCAAGATTGTATAATTTTATCATGTTTATGGTTTCTATAATCCGTGTTTCATCAATCATTTTTAGGAACTCCCGCAAAAAGTATTTGTGCTATATCAAACGTTTTAACTTTTAATCTTAATTCAACACGGCGGCTTTTGTTATAATCTTCCTGTCCGTTTGTAATTATCGGTTCTGTAAAGCTTTTGCCTTCCACTACAACCATTTTTATTAGGTCTTCACTGTATTTTTTATCATAATTTGTCTTGAACATATGTTCTGCAACGGCATTTGCGCGTTTTGTACTAAGATCCATATTTTTTACAAACTGTTCTTCTCTTGTTTTTATACCTGAAAAAGACTGGCTGTCAGTGTGTCCTTGAATAATAATATTTTCAACTCCGGAGATTAATTCTTCTTTAGAAAAAATGGTATTAATATAAATCGGCATTAATTTGTTTAAAAAAGTTTTACCGTTATCTGATAATGTATAGCTGCTCAATTCAAAAAGCTCCAAATCAGATATTTTTATATCACCTGTAACCATATCAACTTCTGCATCAATCTGCGCACTTTTTAATTTCTCAGCCAACTCCTTAGACGCTTTGATTTGATTTTGTTTTTGTTCCAAACTCTGTTGAGTAAAGCCTGTCATGGCAAGTACAAATAAAGTCATGAAGATAATTGCCAAACCTAATAAAAGGTCGGCCATGGTGGTCCAAAATACATTGTTATCTCCACCGCCTTCGTCATGATTTCTTTTTCTTCTTATTATTGCCATTTTTTATATTAATCTTTCTTTTCGGGACTTTAAAAAATCTCGTCAACCACATCTGAATTACTTTTTAACTTGGAGGTTTCTTTCATTGTTTTATTCATCTGATTTACACCAAAAATAAGGTTTTCAAGATACGGAACTAAATTACTTGCAATACCTGAATTTAAAGCGACTTTAAAGTTATTAGGCAGTGCCGCAATTAAGTTAGAAATAGAATTATTTTGGATTTTTGTTTCTTTTAGTAATTCAAGCAAGAATTTTTCTGAAGAAATATTATCAAACAATTTGCCCATAACTTCTTCAACCTTTTGAAGAGGTTTTTTGCATAAACTGTTAAATAATATTTTTTCATAAACCATAAATAACAGAGAAGAACCAACAGCAATTACTGATACCAATGCCGCAACCTGCATACTTGACATCAAACCTGCAACAGAACGTATTGTATTTTCCTGAGTTGAAAAATCTATTTTTCCGAATGCTATTGCAATATTTAAAAATGTAAACATTGGACCAAAACCTGTTAAAACAGTAGGAACTGCTTGTAAAAATTTGTTATTGAACTTTGAATAAATCAAAGTATCTTCATTGAAAAAATAAAACGGGTCAACGGTTGTCTGGATATTTTGAACGGTAGAAGAAACTTCCTTATAAGTTAAATCATTATTTTTGCCTTTTAGAGCAACAGATTCAGAAAATACAAGCGTGTTTTTGAACTCCAGCCAACAATTTGATAAATATGGATTCATTGTCATCCATTCATCAATTTCTTTAAATCTGAAATTCAAATCGGTTTTCTTAAAACGTGAGATAAAACCACGTAATATTTTCAAATTTTTATTAACATAAAGATAATTTTTTATGCAATAAATTAATGAAAATAAAAATGTAACAATAACAATCAGTATAGGAATATCTGTGATTATATTTTTTATCATAACTTCTCCATTCTACTAAGGGATTATAGCACATTATTTTAAAGTGGGCAAACCCCAAAACATGATGTTTTGATCATTCGTGCGCTCGTGAAATGTAACAACAACCTTAAAACGCAACGTGCGCGAGGATGGCTTAAAATGATTCCGAAACTGTATGATGTTTTGATCATTCGTGCGTTTTTTTTAGTATGCAAAGATAATCTTAAGACGCAACATGCGCGGGGTATTATGTCATATCGCACCAATCATGTCATACCGGAAATGACATGGAATATTAATAATGTTTATTAATCTATTAAATCAACCAATCCTGTTGAATGGTCAAAATGACAGATTGCAATATGTGTCTTGCCTTCCTCAACAGCGTTTCTGATAATTTCCGAACATTCCATTAATACATCTCTGACATAATGCGTATGTTTTTTTGCAATTTCGTTTGCATGTAAATTGTAATCATCATCATCCAATGCAGGATAAACACAGCTCATAATAGACTTGTAATATTCAGGTTCATCAGGGAATTGAGCGTTTGCGTATTTCATTACTCCGCAGTCATCATGTCCTAAAAGTATAACCAGAGGAACTTCAAGGGTTTGTATAGAATATTCTATACTCTCGATAATGTTCGGACCTGTTGTAATTCCGGCAACTCTTACTACAAAAAGCTCGCCTATACCGCAATCGAAAATAATTTCGGGGATTGTACGAGAATCAGAACACGCAAGTACTGCTGCGTAAGGTTTTTGATGCAATGCCAATTTCTTTAATGTCTCAACGCACATGTTTTGAGCATTTGGAATCCCGCTGACAAAATTACGGTTTCCCTTTAAAAGCTTTTCCAATTCTTCTTTTGCTTGTTTAGATATATTATCCGGTAAATTAAATTCATTTCCCATAAATTTTATTTTATCATAACTTTTGTAAATTTTGAAATTTTTTATGCATGGAATATTCATATCTCGGATATAATTTTTTTGAAGAGAGAGAGATATTATGAATTTTTCAAACATTAAAGAGTTTACATCCAGACATGCAGAATTATTAACTGTTTTATTATTATTATTTTGCTGCATAGTCTTATTTTTTGTCAATATAGGAATATACGCATTAATGGACGTTGATGAAACAAGATATGTTTCTATGGCGCGCGAGATGTTTGAGTCAAAGGACTTTTTAACATTATATTTAGATAAGGAATTTTTCTTTGAAAAACCGCCGTTATATTTTTGGGGAGAATGTTTGTCTTTTGCTTTATTCGGAAAAATAAACGAAATGACGGCAAGATTTCCGGTAGCGTTATATGGAATGCTCTCAACATTTCTGGTTTATTTTGTGGGAAGAAAGATTGTTTCAAGAAACTACGGTTTAATTGCCGCGTTAATTATGGCGACAAGTTTAGAATTTATTATTTTATCAAAATTTGCTATTTTAGATATTGTTGTATCAGCTTGTATCGGCTTTTCAACACTTTTCGGATTTATGACATTTTTCTGTAAAGAAAAAAATAAGAAGTATTTCTGGTGGTTATTTTATATTTTCTCCGGTCTTGCTGTGATGGCAAAGGGAATTCCGGGATTTATAGTTCCGTTTGGGATTATGTTCTTTGCTTCAATTTTCACAAAGAGATTTAAAGAAATTTTTAAACCGCAATATTTTATCGTCGGGACTTTGTTATTCTTATTAATTGTTCTTCCGTGGCATATAATTATGTTGAAACTGCACGGGCAATTATTTTGGAATGAATATTTTATAAAACATCATTGGCAGCGTTTTGTAAGCTCAGAAGAAATTAACAGAGCAGAACCTTTTTATTTCTATATTGTAACTTTCTTATGGGGATTTTTCCCTTGGACGGTTTCTGCTTTGGCTGTTGGAATTGCTAAAATAAAAGAACTTTTTAAAAACAAAATTCAAAAAATAAAACCGTTTGATGAAATGGATAATTCACAAAAATTTATGTATCTCAATATAATAGGATTTTTATTCACATTTATATTCTTTTCAGCCTCAAGTACAAAACTGATTACATATATTTTACCTGTATATTTCTTTTCTGCTTGTATTTTTGCTTTTGTGTGGAAAGATTATATAGAAAAAGAAAAATATAAAAAACCTATTGATATTTCAGTATACATATTAGGAATTTTTGTATTGATTGCAGCTATTGCAGGAATGCTGACAGTTGTTTATCTTCCGGCACAATTATACCAAGATATTTTACATACAAAATGGTTGTGTGTAGGCGGCTTGCTGGTATTTGGGATATGGAGTTTATGGAGTGTAATCAAAAATAAAAGAATTCTTATATTTGCGGCATATATTGCATTTATAGGTTTTGCTTCGGCATTTTTAACGGAAGATTTTTTTGAAATTGATTATAAATTCGGACAAGATGATTTAATGAGATATGCAAAATTTGCTAAGGAACAAAATGCTGATTTAACATCATTCGGATTCAGTAAAAGATATTCTTTACTTTTCTACTACAGTACTGTCGTTGAGTTTGAAAAAGAACTTGATTATGAATATTTAAACAATGAACTTAAAAGTAAAAATACATATATCATAATAAAAAATAAAGATACTGAAAAAATTGACCAAAATGTCGATTTCAATATTATTGAAAAAGGTCGCAAATACTCATTAATAAAAGGCATTCAATAATAAAATAAATTATTATTTGAATGCCTTTTTATTTTGCCGCGCATATTGCATCTTAAGATTATCTAGTGGAAATATCTAAGCCATAAATACGCCGAGCTTAATGTCAATGATATAAGCGTTATCAAAGCACCATACTTCATAAATCTGAAGAATGTAATCGGATAACCTTTGCTTGCTGCTGTTTCACTGACTAAAACGTTTGCCGCGGCGCCGATTATAGTTAAGTTTCCGCCTAAACATGCACCCAATGACAATGCCCACCATAAAGGGTTATGCCCATGTACTCCGTTATATGGCATTGTATGCTGCACTTGATCAATTAACGGAGCCATTGTCGCAGTATAAGGTATATTATCTATAATGCCGGAAATTATACCTGAACCCCATAATACTAACATTGTTGCTGTTTCCAAACTTCCGCGTGTTAACTCAATAAGTTTGTCCGCTAAGAAACTTATACCGCCGTTAGCCTCAAATCCGCCTATTATAATGAATAACCCTATAAAGAAGAAAATTGTAAGCCATTCCACATCTTCATAAATCTCTTTCGGCTTTTCAAATAATAATAAGAAACTCGCGCCTGCAACAGCAAACACATAAGCCGCAATACCGGTCATATCATGTGTAACGAAGCCGGTAATTACCAAAGCTAAAGTAATCAATGATCTTATCATCAAATTTTTGTCTGTGATAGTCTTTGAATTGTCTAAGCTCGCAACATGCGCCATTTTCTCGGGAGTCGCTTTTAAACTTTTTCTGAACATAAAAATTAATATCCCTATAGAAACAAGGAAGATTATCGCAATAATACCTGTTAATTCGTTTACAAAATCCATAAAGCTTAAACCTGCTTTTGCACCGATTATAATGTTCGGAGGATCCCCGATTAACGTTGCCGTACCGCCGATATTAGAAGCAAAAACTTCCGTAAGTAAAAATGGTATAGGATCAGCGTCAAATTCTTTTGCTATTACAAAAGTAACCGGCATAATCAAAACAACAGTTGTAACATTATCCAAAAACGCCGAAGCAACTGCCGTGAATGCACCCAGCACAAACAAAACCAAAATGGGCTTACCTTTTGTATAACTTAGTAATTTAATAGCCATCCATTTAAAAACGCCGCTTTTACTTGCGATGTGTACAATTATCATCATCCCTACAAGTAAAAAGATAACGTCAAAAGCTATGTATTCAAATACGGATTTAACATGTTCACCGGTAACAGGATGAATATGCGCATGAAACGGCAGCAATCCCAACAATAACGTTAAAGAAGCGCCCGCCAATGCTACGACTGATTTTTGGATTTTTTCCGTTGCAATAAAAATATATGCAACAACCAAAATCAATCCGGAAATTATCATTCCATGACTTTGTACAAAATGTTCTAACATACTTTTTCTCTCCTTTTATATATCCCCAACGAATTCAGTATACCATAAACACAAAACATTATGTTTTGATATTCGTGCGCCCGTGAAATGCAATGATATTTATTTGACGCCAAGCGCGCAAGCAAACCATGTCATACCGGAAGCTATTGTTTTTGGGAGTGTAAACGACCTAAAAACAAAGCTATCCGGTATCTCCTGTAAATTCAAATTTTTAAATTGGAGATCGCGCAACGTAATATTTGTCTAGGCTCGTAAACTCGCCAACAAATAATAAACGTGCGCGATGACATGATGAGTTTAGAGTGACAAAAAGAACCATGTCATGACAGGATATTAATGAAGTTCTGTTAATTTTTTCCTAAATACACTGGAAAAAGCCAAAAAAATAAGTTATACTACAAAAGTAGTAGTAACCCGAATTACAAAGAAAAATGGTGTAGGTAAAAGGATTCCTTATAGTTATTTTATAGTATTACAATTGTTTAGAATTGTATAATTTTGCCGTCTAAATGGGGTATTGTTTTTAGGGCAATCTGCGATAAAATATTTTTAAGGAATGTTAATAAAAATTAATTATTCAGGCAAAAATTCATGTTTTTCGGTTTTTATTAAAAGGTGTAAGTAGGTGGAATCTAATTTGAATAAAAATAAGCAGGAAACGAATATTAAAAAGGCATCTTCAAAGATGACTGCAACAAATTCTTTGAGTTCTAATCCGATTAACAAAAGAATATCAAAAAGCTCTATAATAAAAGAAGCTTCAGATATCGTTGCGCGTATAAATAATTTCAATACGAATAAAACTTCAAATAGAATGTATTCCGGGTATTTGAATAATACAATAAGTTTAAATAAAACAGTAAATTATTCCGAATTAATTCAGAATTTGAATGAAAAATTAAAAAATAAAAAGTCAATTACAGACTTGTTTTTAGAAATTCATAAATTATTTACGGACAATTTAAACAGTATTTTTACCGCGTATGGCGTTTATCATGAGAATTCAAAATGTATAAATTTAAAATTATTGAATTCAACAGGCAATACCTATACTTCAAAAGTATTCATGTCAGATGAAGTTAATCCTATAATAGAATGCTTTAAAACTTCTTCACCAATAATTAAAGAGAATAATAAATTTTTAAATATTCCGTATTTGAACAATTCGTCTGCATTAATTCTACCTTTATGTTCCGTTAACAGTTGCAAAGGCGTTCTAATCATCGGTAAAGATAATTTGGATGCAGATATAGGATTATTTTCTTTAATCGCAAATTATTGCGCGCTGTTTATGCACAATACAGAACTTATAGAACAGACCGGCAAATATGCAAATACGGATAATCTTACGGGACTGTATAATCACAGAGGATTTCAAGAAATTCTGACAAGTGAACTCGAACGCGCAAAAGAAAATCAGACAAGTTTATCAATCATAATGTTGGATATTAACAATATTTCTAAAGTCAACAGGGAATTGGGTCATGCAAAAGGCGACGAAGTAATCAAGCTTTTAGCGGAAAAAGTTAAACAAAATATAAGAAACTCCGATAGCGCAGGCAGATATGGCGGAGATGAAATAGCTATTGTATTACCGGAAACAAATACAATAGACGCAAAATATATGGCTGAATATATCACATATTGTCTATCCTGCTGTTTTGTAGACGATGTCGGACCGGTAAAAGTGTCGGTCGGTATTGCTACATATCCTGAATGCACAAGAGATCAAGAAAAATTGTTAATCTTAGCTGAACAAGCAATGTATATTTCTCAAGCAAAAGGGTATAAAGAAGGTATGTCAGCTATAATAAGCTCATCGGATTTCAATTTCTGGGATGATGATGCGCTAAATTCTTTTGCGGAGGTTATTTCTAAACGTCATGCTCAGCTTGGTATAAATTTTGAAGAAGAACTTGTACATAAATTTAATAATGAACAAATTATTTCTCAAAATCACTTAATGGAAATGGTAACTTCTCTTGCAGGCGCAATTGATGCAAAAGACCCTTATACAAAAGGTCATTCGACTTCTGTTTCAAGATACTCGGAAGCATTGGCACGCGCAATAAATCTACCTGAAGATGAAGTTAAAAGAATTACGCTCGGAGCTTTGCTGCATGATGTCGGCAAAATCGGTATTCCTGAAGATGTGCTTAGAAAGCCTACGCATCTTTCAGATGAAGAATGGGAAATAATGAAACAACACCCTACAATCGGCGCAGAAAAAGTATTGGAGCCTAATGATGCGCTGCGGGATTTAATTCCTATGGTTAAGTATCATCACGAACATATTGACGGCAGCGGATATCCGGATAAATTAAAAGGTGAAGAAATTCCTATGTCAGCAAGAATCGTTTCCGTTGCAGATGCATTTCATGCATTAATCAGTGACCGTCCTTACCGTAAAGGTTTAGGCGTGGAGAAAGCTTGTGAAATTTTGAAAATGGGTTCCGGTACGCAGTGGGACAGCGATTTAGTAAGACATTTTATAGCAATTGCACCTTCGCTTTCGACAAGCATATAGTACTGATAGGCATTTTAACCCTGCCTACTTGCATTAATTCTGATTTTGTTGTATAATAATATAATTAAGAGAAATCATACTTGTTTTGAATCTCTTAAGCAGATACTAAACCAGGAGAAAAACCATGTACCAAGATGAAAAATTAGCATGTGAAGATTGCGGATCAGAATTTATCTTCACAACAGGCGAGCAGGAATTTTACGCAGAAAAAGGACTAGTAAACAAACCTAAAAGATGCCCTGATTGTAGAAAAAACCGCAGAATGGGTAACAGAAGACCAAAAAAAATGTTTGATGCAGTATGTTCAAAATGCGGTTGTCAAACACAGGTTCCTTTTAAACCTATGCAAGGTAAAGATGTTTATTGCAAAGATTGCTTTACTAGAGAAGATTAATAATTTTATATAAGATTATAATTTTAGAAGAAGGACTATCGTTTCAAGACAGTCCTTCTTTTTTTTTCTATACACCTATACAGTTATTTAAATACTCTATTGTACTTATTTTTTCATCATACAAATACTTTACGAAATGAAGATATGACTCATCATATGAAGTTATTACCAGATTAATTTCAAATCCGTCGGTACAGAAAGGTTCGTAATCATATACCACATAGCTATTATACTTACTTTTCCATTCTTTCCTTTCAATACGGCTGTTGTTTTCTTCGACAATATCTTCAAGCCAAGAAATAATATCTTTATTCACATTTTTCATTTCCAAGCGATTGTATTTACTGCAATCATGGCAATCGTTTCCCATTAACATTTACATTACTCCACAAATATGTCATATAGCAATTTTAAATGTATTCAGGGTCAAAATAATCCCCTTTAGGTATAAGTTAATATAGTAAGATATGGCAATTTCTATTTCAAATTTATTATATGTTTAGTTATAATGCTTTAATACTGTTTTTACAAAATACTAATAAATTTTCCCAATAAAAAACCCGAAAAATCGGGTTTTTCAAATCAATTATTAAAAATATCTTTTCGACAAATCGTTTCTTCATTCCAATTTATCTCGTCATATTTTTTTTTGTTTTTATCATAATAATATTTTGAGGTTCTTCTTTCAACATTTTTAATATCTCTATCCAGGGCTTTTGCGATAAGTCTGAATCTTTGCCTGGGTGTGATAATCGGAATTTCTCCGTTTATATTTTTTCTGAGTTTTTCGAGCATTCCGCTTTTTATAATGGCATATATTGTTGCGGCAACTATTCCTGTAGCCGCTGTTATGCTTAAAATAATTTTTGTTGTTTTTTTCATAATTTTCACCTTTCGAGAATTTCTTACTCACTCGCATTTAATGGGTCTGCAACGGCTTGCTGAAAACGCAAGCCGTTTTCGCCCTCAGCGACGGAGTGACCTCCGCGCTCACGTTATAATTCAGGGATTTCTGCCTTTTGCATTTCTTTATATTTTTCAACGGAAACCGTATTAGGGGCTTGATATCCTTTTTCTAACGCCCATTCAAGCAATTCAGGTTCTTTATCTGCTAATTTTTTATCTGCATAAACAAGATCTCTGCCTATTGAAGTTTTTATTAAATGAATAGTTTGTTCTGTAGGAGAGCCGTCTTTGCCAAGCATTTCCTGAATTTTATAACTTTCCCAATCATCCGGAAGTTTTTCGACAGTTGTATAACCGCGGTTGGATGTTCCGTCAAGACGTTTGCCGGTTTCATTTTCAAGAATGTTGGTAACATATTCTTTTTGGCTTTCAAAACGCGATGTTTCAAATATTTTATTGCCGATTATTTCTTCAGCATCTCTTTTCTCGTTATTTTGAAATAATTCTGCCGCTATTTGTAAATGTTCTAATTCAAATGCCAAAAATTCTTCCCAAAGAAGTCTTAATTTTGGGTCGGTTTCGTCTTTATAACAGTTGTAATAATTACAAACTTCAGTAAATTCGTGAATTAATAATTTTTCAAGCGGGGTTTCCGTCGGGTCAATTAATGATTCATACATTGAAACATGTTCTTCTTCCACGTCAGCAATTTCTGCATAAACACGTCTTAATTCATCATTCGCATACATAAACCCGTGATCTGAATAAAAATTATGCGTTTGCTGTTCACCGGAAAGAAGGGTTAAAATATTGACTTTTGTTTGAGGATCAGCGGTGTTTTTGTCATAATGTTTTCTTATCCTCATTGCATTGCAATTATGATGATATTGCGTAGGACGGGCGATTAAGACATCAGTCATTCCCTGAATAATTTCATTCGGGTTAATTCCTTCTGTCATATAAGCCCATTGAGCATATCGGTATAAATGGTCGAAATCTTCTAACAGACCGAAATCATATGTTTCTTTTACATAATCATCGGGTTCATTTTGAGCAAGCCATGCCGTTAAATCTACAGCAACTTGTTCATAGCCCAATGTTGTTTCAAGCACGGTTTGATTCGCCGGAGCAAGCCAATTAACAGTTGTTTGCTGCGTATCTTCAATACGTCTTATCATATTAATTTTTTCTCTCATTTCGTAATCAGCGCAATTTCTTACGAATGCATGTTTAAAACCCCATGCTTCTATTTCAATACCATTCATCAATATTTGTCTCGTTCTTGAATAACAATTAATATCAAATTTATTGAAAGGTCTTTTTACTATATCATGCCAACTTCTTAGTTGTTTTTCCAATGGGATTCCTTTTTCTTTTAATGGATTCATTTTTTTTTATCCTTTCCTATTTTAAATTTCATAAATTCAAAGCATAAGCAAATAATTCACCTACTTTTTTGTTATATTCTTTGCCGTCATCTTTTGTAAAAAGATTTCCCCAATGACTTTCGGGTGAGCCGTCAGTTGAATATGACGGATTATGCATCATTAGTTGATGTACATTTGTATCATATCTTAGTGGGAATAAATCTGACATTTGCATAAAACTCGGAAGTTTATCACTTGCTCTGTAAAAACCAAATAAAGCGGAATTTATTCTGTCTAATCTTTGTTCATAAGATTCACCACCAAAATAATTATCGTTAGAAATTTCAATACCCGGAGCATAATTTCTGTTATATTTTAATTTTTCGGATAATTCTCTTACATCCTCAAAATTATCACCCTTAATATAATCAGTACCCGCAGTTAAACCCATATTTTCATATCTGGAAAAATCATCGGAACTTTTTTCACCGACAAAACTTATTGAATTAATACCGGAACGGCTGCGAATTTCATATAAAATATATTGCATCTGGTTGTATTCGGGTAAATCGCCTACTCCTGTATAGTCTTCACAGTCATAACCTCCGATGTGCTTAGCGGAATCTATAATCATGGCTTCAAAACCTAAATTCATTAATTTTGCACACTCATTTATATATAATTCAACGTGTTCAGAATTACACCAGCTGAAATTTTCATCCGATCTGTTATTATGTGCTATTTTTATCTGGTCAGATGAAATTATCATACGGAAACCTGTTTTTATACCTCTAAAATGTGCTAAATCATTAAACGCGCGTAATTGTTCTTCCGGTTTTATTTTTTCATATATGGAAAAATCTATAATATTATTACTGTAACCCGCATTTAATCGTATACCGTATATAGAATTTTCTTCCGATGTTCCTTGTGCATAACCATCGCCATAAATTACCGGAAAAATTTGAGACAAAATAACACAATTTGCCCAGCTATATGCCGATGGAGGAATTGCGGGAAGCATTTTAATTACGCTTAAGATACCGTTACAACAACAATCTCCGTGCATTTCAGCTATCGCGCGGTTATTTATTTCTATATAATTCGCTAAACGTCCCCATTTATCTCCATAATTCGGCGTTACTATATTTTCCGGTACTCTGTCGAAAAATGTTCCGCTTTCAGACAGAGTCATTATGGTTTCTATAGCTGCTTTAACAGAACGTTTAAGCAAATCGACAGGGATAATATTAGCAAGCCATCTTTTCGGGTAAGCCTTACCAATCCCGTGAAAAGCTGTATATTCGGCCATTAAATCTTTGTTTAATACCGTATTTTCTCCAAAAGATTCTAATAATTTATCCGTATTAGTTTTGACCATAATAAGGTATTTATAAACAAATCCCGCTAATTTTTCATTGCCCGAAACGATTATTAAAAATAATAAATTCAAAATACTAATACCATATAGGCTATTTAAATTTAAAGTAATATATGATAAGATTATTCCAAATAAAAAAGGGGATTAAATATGATAAATGAAAGATTAACAGATGCCATAAATGATCAAATAAATTTTGAATTATATTCCGAATATTTATATTTATCTATGCAAGCTTATTTTCAGAAGATAAACCTTTTAGGTTTTGCAAACTGGATGAGTGTTCAAGTGCAGGAAGAACGAGCTCACGCTATGGGATTATATAATTATCTTATAGAAAGAAATGGCGAAATTGAGCTTGAATGTATAACAAAGCCAAATACAAATTGGGAATCTACATTAGAAGTATTTGAAGAAACACTGAAGCACGAGCAGCTTGTAACAGGCAGAATTGATTCAATTATGAATATAGCGGAAGAAGAAAAAGATCGAGCGGCATTATCATTTTTACAGTGGTATATAAAAGAACAGGTTGAAGAAGAAGCTAACGCAAGTGCTATACTTCAAACTTTAAAAATGATAAAAGATGACCCGAATGCGCTTTTACTTTTGGACAAAGATCTTGCAACAAGGACTTTTGTCGCACCTGTTATAGGATAATTAATAAATTGAATAATAAAAAAGAAAGCCCATACCGTATGGGCTTTTTGTAGATAATATAAGAAGGTGTGTATCTAACTTTTTATAAGATAATTATTCATATAATGTGATTTTATTTTTTGCAGATTCTCTCTTTGTGTTTGTTCTAATCTGCCCATCATATTAGGATTATTTTTTATTTCAACGAGATGCTCTATTAATTGCTCTTTATGTTGTTGAATATGCTCCAGTTTTTGTTTTTTTAATTCTACAATTTTTTCTGATTTATCATTATTTCTATATCCTGTACCTGCTCTGTAGCCTGATACAAAATACATTAAAGGCAATACCGGCTCAATCCATTTGAACCCTGCAAGAACGCTTGCAGTTGCTATATCGTCTGCATGAAGCGCAACGTCTAAAGCTTCAGGTTTTCTTTCACTGTAAATATCGCGGTGATGCTTATGTGCATGACGTGATTTAATTTTTTGTTCTTTACCGTCAAAAATAGGGTTTATATATTTTTTTGAAACATAATTTGCAATATAACTGCCGCCTATAATTCCTGTTGTAACAATACCTGAAAGGATTGCTCCCAGTTTTTTACCCGGTGTCGGCTTTATTGCTTGTCCTTTAACTAACCCTTCGTAAAGAAATAGAGCTGCACCAGCGCCTACATTACATAAAAAAATGTTAGCGAGGAATTGGTACAGCCCTTCTTTAACCTTGTTTGCCGTTCTTTTTTTAGTATCAGTATGTGTAACCTTGTCTGCGATTATTCCGCCTGCAACACCGCCTGCAACAGGTGTAAGTCCCAATATGGAAAGCCGTCCTATCTCACTGAATATCTCTTTTGAACTTAAATCTTTATTACCCGGTAAAATTTTATCCAGTAACATTTTATTTAAGTATTGCTCATATTTTTCTTTATTTGTTCTGTCGTTTAAATTATTAATAATATTTTTAGCTTCAGAAAATTTGATTTTTTCATCACCTTTAGTTACAGGTAATTTTTCAAGTAAAACAGTTATATCATTTTTGGAAAGCTGAGTTTTCTTTGTCTTGTTCAAAATGGCTGCTAATTCTGTATTTTTAGCTATTTCAGGCATTCTTTTAAGATACTTGTCAATGGTTTTCTTCTGACTTTCAAGAACTTCTTTTAAAGTTTCCCCGCCAAGAATTTTTTCTCCGTTTAGCTTACCGTATTTTGCAACAAGTAATAATGATCCTACTGTACTTGCAAACACAATGCTGTTTCTTAAAAGATGATTTTTCTTTTCATTCTTAGGAACATGCTTTGAAGTTCTGTAAGTATCAGTCATTGCAAACGCTCCGCCGCCTCCGATCAATATAGCAGGCATTTTACTGTGGAGTTTACTTAAAACTACAGGTTGGTCAATGTATTTTGCAAATATAGATAATTTTGAGATTGTCATTTTTCTTCTTTTCTGATTTTTTTGCTAGTTTGTTTGCGCTTAATTTGTTAGCCTAACCTAACTTTATAATAAAAAAAATAGTTTGTCAATACCTAAAATAAATAATTATTGATAAATTATTACGAGAATACAGAATATAAAAAAATTTTTACTTTTCAATTAAAGAAAAACCTTCAGGTAATTTTTCATCTAATTTTTTAAAAATTTCAAATGGCTTAACATTTAAAGCTTCACAGATTGTAAAAATTGATACTAATCTAGGTTCAGAGTCACCTTTTTCAATTCGATTAAGCAAGGATCTCTGAATACCAAATTCATCTGCTAATAATCTTTGTGATTTCTTTTGCTTTTTACGTTCATCTTTTATAATCTCAGACAAAATTTTAAAAATTATTCTAGCTTCTTCAATATTTAACTGTTGCATACATAGGATTTTATGCTATAATTCAATAGAGACATTACCTATGCATAGGTCCAAAAGGAGAATAATTTATTATGTACTACGAAGAGATGGAAAATGTAATTTACAATATGTCGGATTTAATGCTAATTCTGAGAACATATTGCACAAAACATAAAGAAGACAACGACAAAATCAGGTTTGTTGATGAAATTCTGGGAAATATGTTAAAAGAGTTGGATAAAATTACTACTAAATTTGTTCAATGAATCCATAATATTTTTGGATTAGATATATCTTTCATTCTGAAATAAACAATTATCTATGAATTATATAATTTGCTTAATTTTTCTTTAAATTTAATACATTCATTGCATTCTGTACACTGCATAGAATGATTTTTGACAAAATCGGTAAGGATTGCAATATGCTTGAGCATTTTATCAGAAACTATGTGTTCCATTTTGCAAGCTGTATCTAAAGATTCTTCATAAGTTAAACCTAAAACTGTTGTAAAAAAATCAGAAATCGCTTCATGCTTTTTTAAAATCTCTTTAGCTATTTTTTCTCCGTATTTTGTTAATGTTATCGGAGAATACGGAGCATAATTAATTAATTTCTTTTCCGCGAGCGAATTTAAAGCCCCTGTTACTGAAGATTTTCTTACGTTTATTGCATTTGAGATATCAGTTACTTTTGCTGAACCGTTTTTTAATACCTGATTATAAATTTCTTCAATATAGTCTTCAAGACTGACTGATAATTTTTCCAATTTTTATTCCTCATTAAATAATTGTATCAGATTTATAAAGATTATACTATCTTTTTCGTTTTTTGTATATAAATAGAATATGGATATATATATATTAAATTTAGATAATTTTTTGTCTGAGGTTGATAAAAACTATTTATGCAGTTTTTTAGAAGATAAGAACTTCAAAGCGGAATCAAGAAAAAATCAGTTTTGTACGGGAAGATTTTTGACAAAATACGCGGCTAAATATTTTTATGACGTTGAAAATACAGATATTGAGATAAAAAACAAAAAACCGGTATTTAAAAATTCAGAATTAAATTTTAACATTTCTCATTCAAAAAATTTAATTGCCGTATGTTTTGATGAAAACCCGCTCGGGTTTGACATGGAGTTTATGAAACCCCGTGATTTTGAATCGATTTTAAAACGATATAATATACACACGGATAATGCCAAAGAGCTTTTTTACAGGTTTTGGACAGAATACGAAGCGAAATTAAAATTACAGAGTGAGCCTGAAAGCCAGATTGCTTTCCAAGCATATGATGAATTTATGTTTGCTATAGCGTCAAGCAAAAATATAGATTTAAAAAATAATTTTAAAGTTTATGAGTTAAAAAATAATTCTGAAGAAATATTGAACCTGACAAATGTTGATAAAAACACCTTTTCAAAAAAGGAAATCTTTATCGACCCTAATAAAATTTTTGAACCACTGAATTTTAAAATCTAATAGTTATTATAATGTATTTTATCAGGATTATACCTGTCAACGAATTCATTCTTTTGTTCGCTGTAACCCGCAGCAACGACTGTAACGGGAATAATATTTTCTGGCAGGTTAAAATATTCGATTAAATAATCCGCTCTTTCCTGATTCGGATAGCAGCCAATCCAAAGCCCGCCAAGTCCTTCTTCAACGATTTGTAAAAGAATATTTTGAGTACATGCGCCTACATCCTGTTGAACAAATGCTCCGCCCGGAACATCCGCAAACTCGCCGAGAATTATGATAATAGCGCCTGCATTTGCTGCAACACCTGCATAAGGGCTGAATTTTAACACATCTTCTTTTATTTTTTTATCCGTAACCACTATAAATTGCCATGGCTGCCTGTTTCTTGCAGATGGTGCTTGCATACCCGCTCTTAAAATTTTGTCGATTTTTTCTTGTTCAACAGCTCTGTTTTCAAATTCTCTTATAGAACGTCTGGTAAAAATTGTATTCATATTAACACCCTCCTATTCATATTTATTTTAACATTAACAAAATAATTTTATGATATAATGTTTATAATCAATTTTTGATAAGGATATGATGAAAAGATTTGTTGTAATAATGTTGTTAATTATAAGTATTTGTCCGGTTTGTTTTGCTGTTCAGGATTTTAAAAAAATCGATTTGAACGAAGCAATAAACATCGCAACAAAAAATAACATTGATCTTGAAATTTCTAAAATGGGCATAGATATAGCAAAGAACAACATAAAAATTGCAAATAGATTGCAAAACCCTAATTTTGACACATTTTATAACTTTGGTAAAGCAGGAAAAGGAAATCCTCAACAATTGGGTATTTCAGAAACATTTGAAGTGGCAAAACGAAGTGTCAGAAAAAAACTTGCCAAGTCAAACCTTGAATTAACAAAAGATAATGTTAAATATGTTGAGTTCAATCTTAAAATGGATGTTAGAAAAGCATATACAGAACTCATGGCAGCAAAATCAGTGTTAAATTGTCTTGAAGAACAACAAAAACTGCTTGAGGAGCTTTTACATGTAGCTGAAAAACGTGTAGAATATGGTGCAGCTCCTGAAATGGAAGCTATTCAGGCAAAAATTGCTCTTAATCAGTTAATCACACAGGTAAATACGGCAAGAGTTAATGTAAAAACAGAAATTTTTGAATTCAATAAACTGCTAAATCCCAAAGATGACGTAAAAGTTACTTTCGACAGCAAGGATGAAATTTTTAACAGTTTCGGTGAATATCTTGATATTAAAACTCCTGATTTAAAAATCGAATTACCATCGTTTGACGATATAGCTGAAAAAACTCTTGATAGACGTTTTGATATAATAATTGCGAAACAGGAATTAGATGTTGCGCAAAAAAATCTCATAGTAATAGCCAGACAAAGGATTCCGGATATAGCAATTCAAGGCGGATATGGTTATCAAAACAAAAGTCAGTCTGAAGTCGGAAGTTTTTTGCATGGTGGATATGTCGGCGCAAGCATTGTGAATTTACCATTATTCTATAATTACACGCCAGAAATTAAAAATGCAAAAATGGAGATTGAACAGTCCCGGTTGAAATTAACTGCTACTTATAACAAAGCCCGCAATGATTTAAAATCGGCTTACGAAAAATTTGTAAATACCCAGTTAAACTTAAACTATTACAATGATAAATTGCTTAAAGATTCCGATGAATTAATGCAAATTTCTAAAAGAAGCTATGAAGTCGGGAAATCAAATTTGACATCACTTATAGTAATGGAACAATCGTATAAGTCTATTGTTGTAGGTTATACATACGCTCTGGCAGATTATTACAGCTGCTGGATAGATTTTTTAAGAGAAATAAATGTTGAGGAATTTAAAGTAAATGAAGAAAGTATTTGATAATTTAATTAAACTTTCCATAAAAAAGAAATATATATCTGCAACTATTGCATTGATATTGTTTATAATCGGGATTTACTGTTTGAAAACACTTGATATTGAAGCTTATCCTGATTTTACAAATCCTATGGTTCAGGTAATTACCCAAATGCCCGGAAAAAGCGCCGAAGATATAGAACGCCTTGCAACAATCCCGCTTGAAAAAGAATTAAACGGAATACCTAATGAAAGAAAATTATATTCAAGTTCTTTATTTGGGTTGTCAGTAATTAAAGTTGTGTTTGATGACGGAGTTCCTTCTTCTTTGATTCGGCAGCAGGTGCTTGAAAGAATTTATCAGGCTGATTTGCCCGAAGATGTTAAGCCCGTATTGGGTCCTGATGCTTCTCCCATCGGTGAAATTTTCAGATATACTCTTGAATCTGATTATTATAATGAAATGACTTTAAAAGCCATTGAAGACTGGCAAATGGAAAAAGCTTTTAAACAGGTGCCGGGAATTATTGATGTAATAAGCTATGGCGGTCCGGTTAAAACTTATAAGATTATTTTAAATCATGAAAAAGTACGTTTTTACAACCTTGATGTAGGAGAAATTTTCGATACTGTCAAGGCGTCAAACTCAACCGCAGGCGGACATTACATTTCTTTAAACGATCAGGCATATATCGTTCGCGGGCTGGGACTTTTCTCAAATGAAGAAAGTATAGCAAATACCGTTATCACTTCTGCAAACGGGATTCCTATAAGGGTTAAAGATGTTGGCGAAATAATTGTAGAGCCGGCAGTTAGAATAGGTCAGGTAGGAAAAAATCATGATGTCGATGTCGTTGAAGGTATCGTTTTGATGAGAAAAGGAGAGAACCCGACCAAAACTATTAAAAATTTAGAAGAAAAATTACCTGAAATTCAGGCTAGTTTACCAAAAGGTATCAAAATTAAACCTTTTTATAAAAGAAGTGAATTGATTGATAATACAATGCATACAATAGGTCATAATGTTGTTTGCGGTATTGTATTTGTTATAATTGTTCTATTTGCATTTATATTGGATTTAAAAATAACATTAATCGCCTCACTGGTCATACCTTTAGCTTTAAGTTTTACTTTTCTGTTATTTAGATTATTTAATATCCCCGCCAATTTATTAAGTATGGGCGCGGTTGATTTTGGTATTATCGTGGATGGCGCAGTTATTCTCATGGAAAATATTTTCCGATGTTTATCAAATTACAAAGGCGTGATGACCCAAAATAAAAAAGAAGCTTTAATTTACAAAGCAGTGAGAGAAGTAGGAAGTGTAATAGCATTTTCTACATTGATTATTCTGTGCTGCTTCCTGCCTATTTTCGCTTTTGACGGTGTTGCAGGAAAACTCTTCCATCCGTTGGCATTTACTATGGGGTTTTCATTAATTGGTGCGGTTTTAGCTTCATTATTTTTCCTGCCGGCAATATCTGCAATTTATATCCCCAATAAAAAGATAATCGAAAAAAATAATAAAATCCTTAATAAAATAACCGAATTTTATAAGGGTTCTCTTTCTAAAGTTTTAGAATATCCTAAAAAAATTCTGAACCTCACCGGTATTATATTTGCAACAGCACTTGTTTTGTTTTGTTTTATAGGATCAGAATTTTTACCAAACCTTGATGAAGGTAATATTTGGCTGAGAGTTACCGTACTTCCGAGAAGTACGACAATAGCGCACTCTGTTGACATTGCCGGAGATATAAGAGAAAAGCTTCTTGAATATCCAGAAGTAAAGAATGTAATTTCTCATATAGGCTCGGCCGATGACGGAACAGATCCGAATCTTCCAAGCAACATTGAAAATATGGTAGATTTAAAACTTGCAAAACACTGGAGAGCTAAATGGCATAAAAATAAAGAAAAACTAATTACAGATATGGAAAATAAACTGGCGGAAATTCCGGGTATTACAACATACTTCACGCAATATATT
>Ga0153920_1000092_pt1 | contig 34713 bp, 34 predicted proteins | sample TSNJ004MetaG_FD_104713 | JGI IMG/M metagenome (GOLD analysis project Ga0153920, IMG submission 104713) | Attine ant fungus gardens microbial communities from New Jersey, USA - TSNJ004 MetaG | ecosystem: Host-associated > Fungi > Mycelium > Unclassified | place: USA: New Jersey, Brendon T. Byrne...
ATCGCGCATGGCAATATGCCTGAGCTCGACTTTCAACTCATCACCAGGAAAGACCATGCCAACGCAGGATACATGATAAGCAAGAACACGGTCGGGATGGCCCTGAGCAACGACATTTTCGACGTAACGACGAGTTGCAGCACTGGTCCACATTCCGTGAACAATAGTGGTGGGGAGGGAAGCAAAATCAGAGAAATAGGGGTTAACATGGATAGGATTGAAATCGCCAGAAATCTTTGAGTAAGGCTCATTGGTAAGGGGAGCGTTGAATATAGTCGAACCCTCGACGTGCTTCAGAGTATAACCCTCGTCGATGAGCGGAGTAGGGAGACCTTGAGGACTACCATGGCGCTGGAGGTATGCAAGAACAGGATTGCCCTGGCAATTGGCCTGCTGGAATTTAACAGTGCCAACTTTGACGAGGACCTTCAGCTGGTTACGAACAAAGACATCACCAGTGACAGAAACATTGCGGAAGACGCCGCGGGCTTTAAATGACACAGATGACTGAATACGGAAGATAAGAGAAGTACCAGCAAGGAGAGGACTTGACTCATTCTCCCATGTAAACCATAGCTTGGACTGGAGAACACCAACTTCTGCATCAGTCTCAACAATGACGAGATAACTAGGTTCCTCGGTGGTCTCAAAGGTATTCTCGTAATCGGTGAAGCGACCACGATAAAGGAAAGAAGAGACTACTTCCATGATTGGCTGGCCATCGCGAAATATATGACCCTTCACTTTGACAATCTTTCCTTCAGGAGCATTGACAACAGAAATCATACGAGCTTCGGACTTGCAAACATCGCCGACCATCAAAGGGCTCGCCCCTTCAATCATCTTAAAACCGTTATTGAGGTGGACAAGCTTGAGTAAATCTCCGTTAATGCTGGCAGGAAAGAGAGCTTGCATGATACTCTGCATGATTCAGTGAACTTCTAGTCACCTATTGGGGGCCAAGAACTACTCACCTGCCAGCCAATGACAATGGCAAAATCCATGGGCGCTTGTACTGTATCCATCCTCGTGCTCTTGAATAACTCTCCCTGGTTGCCAACAACAGCACAAAACTCCTCAACTGCTTCTAACGCGATAGTGACCTCCGGGCCAACAAACTTATCCTCGATATCAAAACTTGGTAACACTTCATTATCACCGTACCATAACTTCCAGTAAAATTGCTTTATGCGATTGTTGCGGTCAGCAACGACTTCATGAATGGGCATATAACCTTGCGAAGGCTTATAGACAAATTGAAGGTTGAGGGGGATGGCAACTTCACGGCGTTCCTCGAAGAAAGTAATATCAATGAGCTGGGTGGATACAGAATATTTGATCTCGATGGCCTTGAAGTCAGGAGAGTGAACACCATAGGAACGAGCAGCACCGAAAACAGAGAGGGAGACGGGAGTCGAACGCTCATAAGCCACGACTACACGTTGGCCATGGCGAGGGGCGAGAAGACGACGGATTGGATTGTCAATGTAAGAGGTGCCTTGAAGGATGGTCTTCGAAGTAACAAGGGCGCGAAGCCAAGTTAACTCAGCACCGCCAAGGGTCTCAAGCCATGCTTCAGGGCAAGGCAAAGACTTGCCGACCTCATAGACGACATCATTCGTGCTCTGAGTACGAGCAACACCAGCAAGGGAGAAAGAGACGAGAGGCTGAGGTGCAAGATATTCGATGGTAGGTATAGTAGATTCATCACCGGAATAATTCGATTGAAGAACTTTGGAGATCAGAGAGGAAGTGATGTTACCAAGAAGATCTTTGATTGGTTCATCTTTTTTTATGGACCACTTCGTCGCAACGGGACCCTGAAGGATGCACACACGTTGAGGATCTTGATCAAAGATAGCTTCGATATCCTCGGCAGCCCAGAGAGAATCCTGTAATTTCGTTTGTTTTCCAAATTAGTATCAAAGGATGTGTTTAGTCAAAATTCAGCAACTGACCTTCTTGAACCAGACCTCAAAAGAGGCATCCAGAACGGGGATGAAGGGAACAGGTTTCTGTCCTGGCCTCTGCGAGATGGCAAGAAAGTATGCTGCATCTTCAGCAGCAAGTAATTGTTCAGTAGCGAGGGGATAGATTTCGAAAAATGAGGCAACAAATGGGGAAGGATCATCAAGGGCATCAAAGGACTGGAGGTAGGAGAGCTTGTTGCCAGTGCCATTAACACCAGCAAACCGCTCCTCGACGCGTCGCAACCAGTCACCAACTAGATCACGAAGCGAGCGATCGATCCAGCGCTTCTCATGAGCAACAAACATCAGCCTAACCATGCGCAAAACTGTCTCCTCGTAAGTCATATCATTCAGATCTGTCGCAACACTATTATTCTTTTTCCATCCAAACCAGGGCTTAGCAAAATTCTTGTTCAACTTCTCAATCACTTCATCGCGACGTTCTGCCAGCCATGCAGCGCGTTTCTCCTTCGGCAACTTGAAAACGGTTTCGTCGAACTCTTTCCAGAGCTTCACCCCACGAGTTGCAACCTTGTGAATGGGTTCCCCGAGCTCAGACTGGACAGTTAAGACTCCGCCAGTGGGCTTTGTATAAGTACCTTCCCATTGTTCATCTCCAACACCAGCGGCACCAACAATCAAATCCTTCACAGACGACGAAGTATGGGCTTCTTTAGCAACCATAACACGACTGGCGAACAAGAAACCGTCGAATGGCATCGGCTGAACACCGAACCGATCCACAGACCACTGTCCAGTCAAGTACGGCCAGATATCATCAGCACCACCGAAACCTGATCCACCGACGAGGATGATGTTAGGATATTGACGAATTGAACGATATGTAGCGAGGATCGGTTGATGGAAGTCTTCAAAGGAATGGTGGCCACCAGCACGACCACCAGTCCACTGAAGGATAATTGGAAATCTAGGATTCGCAGCGGCAATGTTGATGACTTGACGAATACCATCGTTGGAACCAGGCTTGAATGAAACATGGCGAATACCGACTGCTTGAAGACCTTCAATAATTTCGTTGGCCTTCTCAGTGGTGGGAATACCGGCGGCGACACAGAAACCTTCAATAGGAACACCCTCTTTCCGCAGCTCCTGCCACAACGGGAATTGGAAGGTGAACTGACGAGGGTTGATGTAAAGAGAATTGAGAGTGAGGCCAACACCGGCGGGAATCTTGGCCTGGATTTCAGCAACTTTCTCACGAAGAGCGCTAGCGTTGTAGTGGCCTCCACCCGCTAACTCGACATGATAACCGGCATTAAGGATTGCAGTGACGAAACCACCCTTAACAGTACTAGGCGTCATACCAGCAACCATGATGGGTGCCTTGCCGAGGAGACGAGACAAGGGGGTATCAAGGTGGACAATACCGTCACTAAGTAGAACATGAGTTCTGCTTTGCAGAAGTCATTCCAGACAATCACATACCTAGTACGTATCAGGCGAGGAGCGTACTTCTTGCTCCACCATTCCTCATATTTAATGTCCAGGGAATTATAGAGCTCAGCATCACCCTTCCCTTTATCACCAACAACAATTACGCGAACACCACGACCATCCAGATTACGGGCTGTAAGAGGGCCGATTCCACTCAGACCACCAGGTCCGAGGTCAATAACATGAGTGGCGGTTTCGGGGAAATTCGTAGCCTTTGTCCAGTGAATTGGAGCTGTATATATTTGTTCGCACAAAGAACGCGTAATCGAACCCTCAAAGTCACGCATGTCAACACCTTACACAAACCAAATCAGATCAATGCGACCACGAGATGCATCGCGCAACTAGTGACTCACCAGTTTCCGTGTGATACACAGGAATCTTCAGATCAGACGGTACCCACAATTCTTCCTGCAAATCTTCATCAGCGACAATATCGGTGACACCGCCAAGGTAGTCACTATGGTAGGGGACCTCAACCATCAAAAAACGAACAGAAAAAACGGGTTTCCGCTGAGAGTAGGGAACCTTGCTCTGGTCAGCACCACTGGTAGCCCTGATTTTTCTGAGATTGGTAACGAGACCGTGCAGGGCTCGAGGCGGCCCAGTGACCACAAAGGCACGCGGTCCGTTATGCAAGGAGATGGCGAGTCGCGAATTGGCAGGGAGATGGGAGTTGGTCTTGACAATTTGCTTGTCAAGGTCTTTGAGAGAGAGACCTGCGATAGACAACATAGGAGAAGGGGTACCTTCACCACCATCGAGAGTGTCCTGGACGAGGCTAGGCTCGACGGCAACGGGAGGGAATGCTTGTTGGCCGCGAAGGCCAGAGTAGAAAAGCCAACGAAGAGCCTTGCGTGAATTGGAAGTGAGGTCATCAAAAGTGCCAGATGCACTGACAACTACGGCAGAAACGATACCCTGTGAGTGACCGGTTGCACCAGTAATGCGATCACGAATTTGACCGGGGTTGAGGTTCGTAACGCGGCACACAATCAGATATTGAACAAGTTGGGTCAGCCCAATGAGTGGCAATGAAATAGGGATTGATGCAAGATAAGAAACCGAGGGACGCTCGACGGCACCCGACAACCACGAGACAACATCCAATCCATAGGTAAAATAGGAGCTTTCGACCTCTTCTTCGGCAAGCTCAATAAGATCAGCGACAACGACCTCCAAGAATGGAAGAACATATGGCTGATAGATATCGAAGAGACTCTGCAATTCATCAAAGTAAACCTCATTTGTTCCTTGGCCTCCAAATAAGGCGAAGATCGAAGCTTTGCCGGAAACGGCAGCGTTGAGAAGAGCTGATTCTGGTTGCCGCGGAATAGATGAAACACCTTTATTCTCGAGGACAGCAACAGCACGGAAGTAGGCGGCAAGGACTGACTTGCGTATGTCGGGCAAAAAAGACGCACAGAGGGAGTGAACATCCTTTGTGGTAAGATATAATGATGTAAAGTACTGGAGCGCGTTGAACAAGACTTGAATGCGTGCTTCGGCAGATTGCGAATCGTTATCGATATCAGATGCAATGTGAGCAAGAAACTTGGCGGCCAAATCTACGGAGGCCTCGGTTTTGTCTTCGGGTTCAGCAGTGACTTGGACTGCATCCTGAGACTGCATATAAATAAACTCGTCGCGCAGTACCTCTGCAGCAATCCATTCGTCTGATTTTGTGGAGACAGGTATTGATATCTTTGCTAGGTCATGAACAGGTAGCCAGAAAACTCATTCAAATAATCACATACTCTAATCTGCCCTTGGGCAATGATGAGGGGACGTGTAACAATGGCTGCGGGAGTGATGTGGCCATTCGCCATATCTTTTTGAGTGGGAGGACTGTAGGGTGGTTCTACAGGTTAAGGTAGAAAAAAACTGGCAACAGTCTGCTATAAATGCCCCTGACCCCAACACGCTTCCCCAACGAAAATTTTGACGGGTATGTAGCACGTGACCCAAAAGTTTTAGGCCGGATATGTACAACAACTACGGAACTATGTAAAAGGTATTGACAATGAAACTCGTCACAATCTCCGCAAATCATTCACCCTCTCTAGTCTCCTTCTCAATGTCACAGATCTCTTGGACTCCTTCCCTGAAAAATACTACATTGTACTCCAATAATCCCCGTCGCCCCTGGTATACAGGTGTAGGTACCAAAGCCAGCAGTGCAAGTGACGACGTAATTTCGTGGTAGGTGAGGGTTGTTCCAGGTGTTGCGGGATGTAATGATGCAGCAGCACTGGGATACAACATCTCTTTCTGGGACTTCTTTCTTGGGGGAAGCACATCTGAAGACGTTGTTGAGAATGGAGTCAGAAAGGCATCATCGCCTATCAAGGACTGAGATCTTTTAGGTGGGGAGTGACGAGAAGGGCTAGCAGACGCTGATCTGATCATGCCAAGTCAGCTCACTTACACATGGCAACACATGGCCCTTACTTGTACAGTGTTCCAAAAGAGGTAAGTATTTCGATGTAATCGCAGCACAAACTGTGAGCTGAAGTGTCCACTGGGGATGCATCCGTAGCAACATATAGCCGCGAGTTAGTATCAAAGAGGAAGGCTTTCGGCGATTGGGAATTCTGAACTTAATTTAGTTGTAACTTTCAATGTTATCCGAAGAGACTCACAGCACAGAACACATTGAGCATGTCTTCTAGATATGGAAGGGAGTCGATGAGTTTATGAAGCACACGTGAGAAGGCCTCATGTAAAGAATGATCATAAATCGAAGTCAGATAGAAGTTGGGTTGGATGTTCTCATACTCCGGTGCGAGGTCGAGTAATCGGTCAGTGACCCGTTCCTGTATCTGCCTAAAATTCTCTATTCGAAGAATCAGCGATGGCGGATGAAGGTTAGTTACAACGCACCAATCTTATCATCATCCTGTAGTTTCTCGGATTTGTGCACAAAGACTTCAATGTTGATGTCGGGGTTAGACTCGTACGCTGCAGTCACGAAGCTCATGAGCTTGGTGATGGGTTGATTGTAGAGGTCCTACAATGTCTTGATCAGTTACAGTGCCTGGACATAAATGATAGACACGCACCCGGATGTCAATGACGAAGATCAAACTACGAAACTGACCGATAGGAATGCCAATAGATTCTGGTGTAGCATGTCCGGGGGTGTCCCACAATTCAAGTGGGACAACTGTACTAATGCATCAACGCAGAGTTCATGGCGTCAGCAATCGGGGATGCGTACGCAGCAGATATGGTGCTAGCCCAGTACGCACTCTATCGGTATCTTGATGATGCGATATGTTGGTTCAAGGTAAAATGATTGCTTGGGCTGCATATTGTTGAACAACACCTGCTGGATAGAAGACTTTCCAGACCTAAGGACACCCAAGGAGCTAGTACCAGATCAAAATAAATAAACCATCGCGTAACACGCACCTGCGCAAGCCGATTAGGAGTACTTTAGTGCGCTGCACTGCAGATGGGGACTGTCGGGAGCCATTGTGCAGTGGCCGTGGGAGACGAGCGCTATTAGAGGTCGCATTGTAAGAAATATGGTTAGCGGCCATGGCTAGTTGGGAGAAACGCGATCAAACTTAGGGCAGTCGAAAATAGCTGCGGCCACGTGGTCTTGTGTGAATAGGGGCTCTGGTGGATCTGATCGAATTTCGCGCCAAAGCGTTGGCGCACGTTCGTCGGCTGCCTCCACAACCAGATTCTGCTTTCTTCTTTTTTCTCTCTTCAACCCGACTATGAAGTTTGGCAGAAAGATCCATGCAAGTCCTTGTTAACTCCTCTCTTCTCTGGTCACTTACATCCTCACCAGGACGATTCCTATCCAGAATGGCAGCCGAACTATATTGAGTATAGTCGACTCAAGCATGAACTCAAGGTCTGTCTGTTCCAACGCTAATCTGAATTTCTAGTCTTACCCTTGTCCTGCCCAGTCGCGGAGAACTGGAAGAACCTGGACGGAGAAAGATGAAATCGAATTCAAGCACATGCTCGAAGTTGAACTCGACAAAGTTTATAGTTTCCAGAAGACCAAGGTGATTCTCTTGACTGCTCTTCCTTGGAGTCTCCAATCAAGTTTTACAACCCCCTTGCTTTTTCTGGGATTGTTGATGGCGGCTTCCTGGATCCGCTATCGCTTCATGGCGGCCGTCATTTGCCCTATGACACTAACTGAATGCTCTTCTTTGACCCTTTGTGTCGTCAGAAAAGCACTCTTTCTCCATTTGACGACGATCCAGTCGTGTATTGCTCTTTATGGCTCTCGAGCTATATTACAATATACGTTTTGGACAGAGTTTCTTTAACTCTAAACTCACCTTAACAAGATTACTAAAGCTGAAGCCTAAACAGACCGAAGAATTGGCTGTCCGCATCCAGGATGCAGAAAACAGTGTTCAACGTCTTGTTAGTGAAGAGGATGATCACGATTCTTCTCGCCAATCTGCAGGAGACCCAGAGGTCCAACAGCGGCAGCAAGATGTCTTTGGACACGATGGGGGCTCTGATGATGATCTTGACGATGACGAGACTGAAGAGTCCTTCGACGCACTTGAAGAGCGATTCCATGTTTTTGAAGAGGAGGTTGCGATCCTTGTTGCTGAAGTACATGATGTCGTGCTCTATTCCAAACTAAATATAACTGGTTTCATGAAAATCCTCAAAGTTAGTTCGCTTGCCCGCATCATTTTAAACGCATGCTTATCATTTCTTAGAAACATGATGTCGGTTGCTCTTACGATCCATTACATTGCAGCTCATCGATTTCCAATAATAGAAACAAACAGGAATACCTCTGAAGACGTCATTCATCCAATTCTACATTGAAAAACGTCCATTTTATAAGTATAATTGGGATGCTCTCATTGTCAAACTCTCCAAGTTGTATGACCTTGTACGCACTCGTGGACATCCTGTCCAGGGAGATTCTAGTGCTGGAGGCAATCAGAGCGCCTTTGTTAGACAAACCACGAAATATTGGGTATGATTTACTGACTGATCCATGTTTTTGATAGGTATAATGTTAAACAGGTCCATCAAGATAATCTCGTACCCCTCAAATTGGCAATCTTGCGTAACCTTCCAGTCTTAGGTTGGTCTTGACACCTAGTTCACTTTGCCTTCATCTCAGTCTCAATTCCCTAGTGTTCAATCCCGATAAGGAATTTGAGCCTAAAGATTCCGGTATGTTCAAAAGCGTACAATATTCAAATTCCTCACATTTTTATCAGCTATCACGTCTATCTACTTCGATAACGAGGACCTTGAACTGTATCTGGGACGCCTGGAGAAGACTGAAGGAGCTGAAGCGATCCGTCTGCGTTGGTACGGCGATGTCGATAATAAAACTGTATGCCGTATACACGTTTGCACTTGCCTTGACATTGAATGTGATTCATCAGATATTTGTGGAGCGGAAAACACACCGTGAGGATTGGACTGGCGAGAAGTCCGTCAAAGCTCGGTTCCCCCTTAAAGAACATCAGGTCAATCCTTTCCTGTGTGGAGAATATACTGTCGATGCCGACTTCCAACAACTTGTACAAAAAGGGAAGAAAACCCAAGCTGAAGTTGACTCGATGGTACAACTAGCGAATGAAGTTCAGTACGCTATCCTCACCAAAAAACTTCAACCAGGTTTGCACGTTCCCCATCCACACTCTGTAACAATACTCTTAACACCTTCTAGTCATGCGGTCTTTCTATAATCGGACGGCCTTTCAGCTTCCTGGCGATGCTCGTGTCCGTATTTCTCTGGACACTGAATTAACTCTGATCAGGGAAGATAACTGGGATGGCAAAATTCGTGCAGGCCATAATTGGCGCAGAGAGGATTTTGGCATCGACTTTCCCTTCAACCAAGTTGCTCCTGAAGACAAAGAGATCTTCAAGTATGGTGTCCTAGAGGTCAAGCTGCAGACACAATTTGGTCAGCAACCGCCCAAATGGGTAACTGAACTGGTACAGTCACATTTAGTGGAAGCTGTTCCCAAGTTCAGGTGAGCTGCCGGTACAACGAATCTTGTCTGAAACGCTCACATACCGGTCTTCAATTAGCAAATTCATTCATGGCTGTGCAACTTTGTTGCCTCATCGTGTTGATTTGGTGCCCTTCTGGTTACCTCAAAGTATGTATCATTTTCTTCCTGTCATCACTTACATTCATATGCCACGATCGTAGTGGATGTTGACATTCAGAAACCCGATACTGGGTATCTCAAAGTCATCGAGCGCCCAGGGCAATTGTCCAGGAGTACTTCCCATCAAACCTTGAGTGGTAGTCAATCTCCACAGTCTTTGTCTCCCCCGGAGTACACGGGTTACACCGAACCTTTGTCTGAAGGAGAAGACGAGGACATGGATGTTGCTCCTGCCAAAAATGAAAGCGAACGTACTGGCTTGAGCGGTGCTGCTGTCGAGGAAGCTATAGCATCCCGTGAAAAGATGCTTAAACAGCGCACAGAAGATGAAGAAAAAACGTCTTCTAACGACAAACCCTCAGGTATCATTCCTTCGGAGCCTATCGAGTGTGAGGAAGGATCCAGCACGGGAGGACGCCCGCGTCACCATAAGAGAGATTCTCTTGTCAGTGCCTTCAAGTCGCAAGCTTTGTCGATTTCTCCTCTTGCACACTCGAGTATCTTTGATCAGGAGCTACAAAATAAACTGCAGGAAACCCAGCAGGCTCAAGCTAGGGAAGCAACGAATGGTGAGGATGGTGAAGATAGAGAGACAGAAGATTTTGACGGAGCACCATCGGGTAATGATAGGATCATGGTCAAAGACTGGCGCGCACCCGCTGGAAAGCGTATCTCTGTTCCCGTCCGAGTCGAGCCTAAGGTTTATTTCGCTGCTGAGCGCACCTTCTTGGTGAGTTATCTTCGTGCTATTTCATCCCATGCTTTCCTAACATCGTTATCATTTGTAGAAATGGCTCAATACCTCAGTCTTTATTGGTACTATTGCAACGGCTCTTCTCAACTTTGTTCCACCCGACGATACACGGGGCCTGATTAGTGCTGCATTCTTCACCTTTGCAGCTCTTCTTGCCATTGCTTACTCTGCTGGGATTTTTGTATATCGGTCACAGCGAATGCGCGAGCGGCGTGCCTCCGGATTATATTATGACAAGTACGGACCGACTATGCTCTGTCTTGTCCTATTCCTGGCCTTGTTGACGAACATTGCACTTCGTCTTTCTGAGATGTGATCAAAGTCTTGACCAGATGCTTGGACGCATTTCTGGTGATGTAAGATTTTGATCTTACAATGCATCTGGGAGCTGTCATTTTTGTAGTGAACTTTGATTTATCTATCTTCTCTTGCGTTTTACAACATCCGAACTTCACTATCTCCCATCCATTTGATTGGTTCTGATTTTCACCCTATGTAGGTTATGTGGGTAATAATGTATGAGTTCAGTTGATCATTGTCCTGCTGATTGATGTGAAGGTGTTGTGTTTTGATTTGAACTCTGTCATTTCTTGCAGCTATCTGTCAAGTCGTCGATACAATCTAACTGATCCATGGTGCTTTGATGGACAGGTGCTCCACCCGTACCACCCAACCACCTCATCAGAAGGATTTCCTGACATTCGCAGTGGTCCTTGCGGCCTGCTGCGCTACCGTGGCTAGCAGAATGTTGATTTAGGGCCCGATGTCGGAAAACGAGTCGGTGTGAGAAGAACCAAACCCACGGTATTGTCCTCTTGACCAAAGCTAACTCCTGTTGTCTAAGAAGTCGTATCTTGTCGTTGGTTATCTGTCGGCTGACCGCTTCCACTTCGGCAATGGGCTTCGTAGACATTCGTTTTATAGTTATAGTAGATGTTGGTAGCTTATGCTTAATGGAACGTCAATTACGAAGGAATATCAGACGAAGAGAGGCTTCGTAATTACACAGCAAACCTCAAGACATCCAGTCAATATGGAAACTGTCATGTAAGATGCGGAGATTGGTATGCATTTGAGTATCTTCACAGGCCAGAGTCGACTCGCGAGATGGAATGCTGGTTCAAGAGAATAAAACCTCTTGCTAGACCTATTTGACAATGCAAAAGGCTCGAAAGATAATAGAGTGTCCACAGGTCAGAGTGAGAGATAAGAAAGAATACCATGTCTCGCTAAACTTGCTTTTGAATCGTAGACGACTGATTTGCTATGCTAAATGTAGCCACCTGGGGATGGTAAGGGGACCTTCGAAGCACTGAGCGCTGATAGGCGCTCTCTGGGCGCGATAGTAGATACTCAAAATCTTCTGATAAATGTGCGCCCACTGCCTCAACTGTCTGCTCCATTGGGCGGCCTTGGCTGATAATAGTCTAGCGAGGTCATGTGCGCCATCATGTGTGCGGTGGAACAAGACATTTCCCGGCGCAACCAGTATAAAACTTGACGACGAATTACTTGCGCCCAGAATTCTCTTTACCTCTACCTTCGCCGCCCACAGCTCTTCGGTGAACATTAATTTGCTTCTGCACTTGTATATATATCCCCAAGTCCAACCAGAATCTCCCTATCACTTTTGAATTCCCCGTTCTCAACGGTCAGCTCTCTTGAATATCTTGGTGCCCGAATTTGCGCGTCAAGAATTGTCCTTCATTACGCGATTTACGCAACGATCACTGTTCTTCCATCCACATGTTCCTGCGGTTGCAGCACACTCCTTGTCGCTGGACGTGCTCTTCTCAGCTGGTCTACGACGGCAAGGGCAAATTAAGAAACTTCTGGTCGGGCGCTCATCAACATACCCTGAGCGCTGAAAACTGACACGATCCAATCAATAAGTTCGACATAAATTGGTAAATAGTTTCACTTCTGGCCTTAAAAATACAATACTCTGATAATTATGTTAGGTATATGATACAATGGCCGGTGGTAAATAATCAATGTACGGTGTATAAGGAGCAGCTCACGAAAGAACTTCAGAATTTCAGAATGGTGACCAGATCAGATCAAAAGTAATCGTAAGTTTTTCTCCTGTACGGTCTCCGATAATGATATACCACCAAGTAGCGTATTGGCATCACGTCTCTGCCATACGGTTTCCATAAGCGCTCGGGCCTGCTTGAGATTCCCAATGCTCTCGTTCTGCGCTTGAAATCTCCCTCTCAGAAAATCAAGTTGAGCTGAATCGTTGGTCATGCATCCGGCAAGTGTGATCGGTAATATTACACTTCGCTCTACCTCCGATGGCGAGCATCCCAAAGCTTGCGTTATGTTTTGAACACACTTTCCGATTTCCAGAACACCTTATAAAATTTCTAGCCTTTGATTGCTACTCCTTTGAACCAGACACTCACCAGGACAAGGACCACTCAGGACGGTATGAAGATATAGAGCTGCAGCTTCTTTGAAGATATCAGCAACTACAGCGCGTACATCATCGCTTGGGAACGCCACGTCAGGCTCGCCGGTTGTCTCGTTCGGCAAAGTGACATCGCTACTCGTGTCAGTGACGTTCTGCCTCAGGCGTTGTTCAATTACATCGCCCCTTCGAATCAATTCTCGATAGCTCAAAATCCCTTCGCGCTGGGCATTCGTTTTCCATTGGGCCAAAACGGAAACTTCCGCCATCATTAACAGTGCTTCGTCCGGACACCCTATCAAGGTATCTATCCGAAGGCCTCGTTGGAACGGCATATTCTGGTTCCAATACGTCCCTCGTTCTCCGAGTAGACGCCTCCACAAGCCAATAAACCTTGGTCCTCTCTCCGTCGTGACACTAGCAATAATATCGATCCACTTCAATCAAGAGGCTATCAGAAATTTCAGATTCTCTCCGGTATCAGTTTACTCACCAATGTTCCCTTGACAGCAAGACGACCTGCGTCGGACATGCCTTGGAAGAAGAGCCAGGGTTCCTCCGTTGATGTTAACCCTGTTGCTACGAGCCAATCACAGAGGATGGCGAAAGGTTCGTCCCAGTCAACAAGACAACCATCGAGCTGGGAGAATAGAACAAGGTATAAAGAGGCTATGGCATCAGCCTCCGCCTCTACTGGTCGGCGTCGTGAATCCTTATCGCTTTTAATTTGCATTAGAGCCTCCTTGCGCCAATAAAATGCCGGAGAATGTTCAGGTTTAGTATCAGACTCTAATCCTTGAGAGACGCGCATCTTTTTCTGGTGTAGCTGACCTAACGCCCTGGCTGCTTTGGCCACAGGACCAGCTGGATCTTGCTTGATCAACTGGTGCAGAGAGTTGCTGTCAGACAGAGCCCCTCAAGAACAGATATAATATGACTCACAATGTACGTTACTCTGGAGACGACGCCGTATGCATCAAACCTGAACAGCATTCGACGGGCATTATTAAACTCGATAAGAATCTGATCGATATTTATTGTCTGCTGGCAAGGCGAGACGTGCATAGAAGGTTGCTCTGCAAAACTATCACCAGGGAATACTGTGAAATTGGGCAGACTTTCAAAGGCTAATGCCGTGCTTGACATTGATGGCAACTGCTCCGAGGAATATATCCTGTTCATTGATGTCATGCCCATCCCATTGGGTTCTACTGGGACATTGTAGAACATATTGTCATACGCAGGACTTGTGGTACCTGAAGAAATAATAGGTCAAGTAAATGGCCCTCGCACAGCATTAAAGGACATACTGGGCATCTCGGGAAAGCCATAGGATTCATTGAGATTGAAGACAGGGGTGAAAAAAGAGAGCTCTTCGTGATTACTGTTGGAAACGAGACCCAATGATGATTGTATAGGGTTAGGAACTTCGGGAACTGAAGTTCGATGCTGGATTGGGGGATGTGTTGGTGCTGCCGTTGCTAGTGTTGCACGAGATGAGAGACTACGATTTATCAACTGGGATCGGGGCTGTCCGCGAATGAGGCCTGCTCGATTTAACTGTTCCTTGATTCCAGCCTTATATTCATCAACTGCCTTCTTGTCCTATAGAGTAAGTCAGCATGGTTCATTATTGATGGAAGGCTCCAGACGAACTCGCATCCACTCTGGACGCCTTGCGCCCCATCCCAAACAAGTGATTGTGAGGCGTTTGCACGTCCGGCACGTATCCCCTTCACGCTGTTCGTCGCATTTCTGTCCGATCACGTCGTTAACCAGAATGATGGAGGGGTTATGTCAGTGAACGAACCTTTCGGCGGAGCCGACATGTCCTGAGGAGGTTGACGGTCAATACATATTGTAGTGCCGAGTCCATTTTAGCTTACCAACATCCTCCTTTACCAGCTGTTTGCGTCCGGGGAAGATCAGCTGAGGAATGAGTCGGAGTGCTGCGGGCACTGTGGGATGACTCCGCTCGAGTGTTCATGGTGGAGGGATCTAGGCAGGTTGGTAGGGTCTCTGGGCTCGATGTGGATGAAGGGGATGCGGAGGGAGAAGGGCTTCTGCCAGGTGAGGTAGTTCTGTAAGGCATTTGCTTGAAATTGCCAAAGTTATTGGGTGCTGATTTTTAGAGTACTCGGAGGGATCAGTGTATTTGTTGAGGAATGTGTCGGAGAAATTTCCTTTGCGAGATCTTATGAGGAGTTGGGAAACCAGAGGCAAAGCCGAGGTGCGGCTAGTCCTGGCAAGATAATTATAAGAAAGGAGAGACAACGTGATGGATTGTTTCCAAGGGGTCCTGTGCAAGGATATCGCTGAAAAGAGTTCCTCGACCTGGTTTTTGAACCTGTCAGGTTCTATTTCCGTGCGGAGATCAGATTCAAGGATAAGATGCCTACCCCTACCTCATCGGACGATCAACACTAGCGACCCACGGCACATACTTGGTGCCGGATCCTTATATCCATATGGCTTGCCTAAGTTGGATTGGCCAGGGTTCTGCCCTCAACTTGAAAGTGTCCGAACGTGGTATTTCTCCAAGCCTTTTCCCCTGAATTTATTACATAACATTCGACAATCTCGCAATCCCTGGATTCTGAGGTGCACATGCATTAGCTGTGTCGAGCATCAATGGAAAGAAGGACTAAACACGGAAGAATCCGAACTCGGCTGGAAAGTATTTAATTCCTTGGCTAGAGTTATGTTATCTCTCCTTTCTTCGTATCACATTCGTCCTGCTTTTGTCCTGGTTTTGTATGATATGAGGACCTGATGACCAATGTATAGTAGGCATTCCCACTACAACTTAAATTCTCAGATCGCTCCCATTCCAGAATCTCTGGTCACTAGGCGAAAAATAATTTCATTTCAACTACATGCAACCCGTCAAGCTCTTGGAGCTACATTTAAGACCTCTTGTTGAGACTCTAGCTCCTCACATGCTCGTGGCGTGCCATACAACAATATGAATTACTTGTCTCAGGCATCCTCACGATTAATGAGCATGGGTCATAAACATTCCGAATGCAGGTCGTTGAGTGAGGGTAAGGGGGAGATTACAAATCAATAGACTTCCAGGTCAGAGATATACGGGTGTTGGTCACTGTACGTATATGTAGAAGTTCCCCGACACATTTGGTAGGCTTATCAAAAGATAAGAAAACATTGTTTAGAGCCGTCCGACTCTCGCGTGGAAGTGTGCATTGATGATTACTCTCGTCAGCCAGGGCGTCAAAAGGATGACATTGACTAGCGTTTTCGGAAGGTACACCAGAACGTTGGCAAGGGGATTTCATGACCGTTGAAAACGCTAACAAGAGGATATTTGTCTAATGAATCACCACAATCGCTCCGTTCTTCAATAATAAGTACCCTGCTGAGGAATCCTAGGATTTTGACTCCGGAGAAGTCGGAGGATAAAACGAGAACCCTCCAATGATGTCACCTACCCACTCAACCCCGTATTTCGTAAGTACTATTCTATCCGGGGATTCAGACATTCTTTGGTGATAGACCAATCAGACTTGCTTAGCTTGTTGATTGTTGATAGCACAATAATTATTTCTGTAACATCACCTTCTGGATTCTTTAACAGACAGAGAAGAAGAATGTGGCACAACCCAGAACAGTACATTTAATCCAGCTGTGAATCTTTTGTTCAGCTTGGCTGTTCGCATCACAAGAACCTAATCTTTGTCAGACTGTCTGATGTAACGAACATGCTCATAAGAGTGTGGAAACTTGTTTCACTTTTGTTCTGAGCAATTGGAGTGGGTCGAAGAGACGTAAAAGTCTTCTTCACTAAACCCTCATTCGCCTGAAGAAATCCTCGAACGCCTGAGGTGATTGCTATTGTCTTCCCACCTGTGCTTTACTTTCCAGATAATTCGTGCCGCTTTTGCTGAGGAGCTTTGACCATTGAAGCATTGAAGCATTAAAGAACGATCAACAAATTGTCTTGCGTCATAACTTGTTGTTTCTTACAATGGAGGAAGTTCTAGGCAGTACTCTCACCACATGATTACCGTTTGGTGAACGTGTCTCATGTGTTCTGGAAGACTTCGGGAGATGAGAGTTCAGTTCTATTTTTTGTCTAAGCTCCTATACTAGCACTGATTTCGGATGTGTTGAATCCGATTGATCTTTTGTTCGTCTCGCTCCCTTGATCCTGCCACGATCTTGACTTACAGATACGTCTTATTGTGATCTAACAACGTGAAAGATACCATTGATTGTACCCATCGCTGAGTAAAAAAATCCATATATGGATGTTACGGGGTCACCTGCCCCAGACTCCGACACCGGAACCACAATTTGAACAGCTCACTCGGGCAAAAGAAATCCCCTTTCAGTCAGATTGGGGAATAAACACCTGTTTTCGTTGTTCGTGTCCTACTACGTGGAAGATCAAAACATCCACATTACAGCCCTTTATTTTGCCACATGCACGATCCGTTGAAACTGGCCCTGAAGTGTGCATGACTCCTGTGGGCTTGTGATTTTCTTCTATGTGGAATTGCATCAAAGTGTGAACTTCTTAATTGAATTATCATTTACGGGGCTTACCAAGTTTCACATATGAAGCACGCCACAGCTGATAAAAATATGATCGGCAATGTAATGCAATTTGTGCATTTCCCCGTTTGGAACTTTGATCTGCTTCCTGTAGAAACAAAAAGGAAAGAAATACAAGTTTAGAGGTACGGAGATCTAAGGTTGTGAACGTTTCGCTGAACACGTATATCTATTATCGACCCTATCCAGGTCAGGCAGACATGACATTTACTCACGCACGAGCCCCGATCAAAATAATAACGATGTTAGTCATGAGACTACTATCAATTGAACAAATGAGCGGACTGTCCGAATTTATCGTGGACAGGTTTCCGCATGTGAGTCATCTTCGGTCAAATGAAAAAGGGTCTGTTGAGTACAGTACAAATATAAACGATCTAGGAGTGGCGGGACTACATACAATGTTAGGGAATTGATTAAAATAAAACCGTAAAGGACTCAGGGCTAACCTTATCACGGCACCTCCCAGATAAGTCCTTAATCTTGCCTGACAACACCGTGTTTCACTGGCCAAAGTTGATGACCAATCACTTTTCTTCACGATCCAGGTTTGATGCCTTTGATGACTTCAGTCTATGAGAGGATCAAAGTATGACACTAATTAGAGGCACTTGAAACAAAAATAAAAACCCATACACTTTCATCAACAAGAACACTAAGGCCAATCCTTCATAGACTCGAGTCATCCATCAAAACTGTATTTGAACTGTGTACATATATATCACAAAGCATCTAACCCTGTATTTGGTTTATTTACCCCAAGAACAAAGGCCTTAAATCGCATGATCAGCTCTCAAATATCCTCCGTCAAACCATGATGTCCTCAAGAGAGTGCAGCGCAAGCAGCACAAAATGTTGTTTGCGTCAATTCCAAATGTAGTAGGTCACTTTTAAAGTCCATTAGAATCCTAAACCAATCAAGTCCAGTACGTTTCGTCTGAGCTAAGGGAACCTAAAACCTGGCAGTCGAAAGCCCTACATGTATGTACTCGCTACATGTTTGTGCGTACAAAGCTTAAGCCAGAAGCTTGTATTATTCAGAATCATTTGGAGAAGCGATGGCGAGGTTGCCGAGAGGAGGAAAGGGATGAGAAAAGAGGAAGAAAGAAAGGTGACGGTGAAAAATGGAAATGAGATTTTATAGTGCGTCACCTCGCTTTGAAAACTTGACACCCCCAATAAATCCTCCGTTTCAATAGCGACAACACTCACGAATCACTTCGGCATCTCTACACCAACAAAATTGACTCCCCCAGTCGCCTCGTCAATTTTTCCCTCCACAACACCTCATCCGTACACTGAAGTCCACTCCTACCACTCCTCCTCTCCGACCAAATTTCATCCAATATCTCCAGTATCGCTTTACAGTTTCCCATAACCGCACCAACTTCTTGCACCAAATAATCTATGATTGTCTTTCTATACTTTTCATCATCCGTCAACGCTCCCGTGATGTAGAATGCAAACATCGTGCTGCGTATCACAGTCCTATGTATCTTCTTCTCTGTCTGCTCTTTGGGTTTCCATGGAATATATCTAATCCATCGCATCACTTCATCCACAGCCAGCGAAATTTGATATACTTGTGGATATCCACCATTCACGACAGCATGAAGGTAAAGAAGTGCTGAAGTCCGGAAGATATTGGATATGAGATACCTAGAATAGGACATCACATCCGAATAGTCACTAGTGTCTTTCACAGGCATATATCTTGCCTCCAGCTCTTTTTCGATTTTGTTTGATTGGAGTACAAGATTCTGAATCGAGAGTTTTCCTTGTTCTTTGAGCTGCCACTTTGAATGTGCAAGAGCAGATATCTCTGCAAAAGCCCAGACAACCTTGTTTTCACAGCCCATAGGAGACATCATTGATAGTTTTTCTTCACTTTCACCTTCGTTGGGTGGTATACTATTTCCATTGTTACCACCAATTTTATCCATCGACACAAATGTAGTATTGGAGAGCTTGGCAGGACCAGATCTATGGGGTTCGAATAGTGATCGCACTACATCTAGAAGTAGTGGTGATCGAATGGTTGTTACACTTGCAAGGACATCAAACCAGATTGCAGTCTTAACAATCAAAGCCTCTTTACCACCCAATTCCCTCAACTTCTCAAGTCCTCCATTTTTATCTCTCGTCTCTCGCACTCTCTCTTTGACATAGTTGGCTGCAAAAGAAAGATATTGTCGCCACTTGTCACTATGACCGCCATCAAAGAGGATCATAGATATAAGATGTAAAGTAGCCATAGCATCTTCGGGTTTCGGTTCCCTTGTGCTCTGGTTTAAAAGACTTTCGATCTGATGAACATAAAGACGAACATCCGTCTGATCTCGCAGAACAAGTTCATGGTGCGAACAAGAGAATCGGAGAAAATGAACTCGAGACAGGAGAGCGGCTGCTTGTTGTTCAATTGTGAGCTCTTCACCTCTGATCATACTTGTGGTGATGTAGTCGCAAATGAATTCTGTACCCAGTGAATGCCGAACATTGACAACCTCCGTGTTATACTGTTGAAGGAGACTGGCAACAATCTGGAATGGGAGGGGTAAATCCACACGCATTGGGATCGTCAAGAAGAATGGCTTGGAAGCGCTCTCAGTGCCTTCTGGAACTCTAAAGGCATCATTATGTATGGTGGCATTGGCGCCGTTGCTGAATTCAGTGTAGTCAGAAGCGGATGGGTCCGAATTGAATGCTTCTGCTTGGGTAAAGAATGCCATATTCGTCATTTCTGTATCATTCCAATTGTAACTGGGGCTTAAAGCACTGGATTTGGCTGGTGTCCAAACCCTGTTTAGACGTTGGTATACATTTTGGTAAGGATGGTGGCGATAGAAGCGCTGAGAATTTTGCACTAGAAAAAACAAAGAAAGCAAGCCGAAAGCAAAGCAAGGCCCCGATGTTAATTACTACATTAATTTACAATATTCAATAGTACATCTCACATGGTTGCACTAGACTATGAGGAGACGGAATCTGAGAAGGGTATTCAATAGATTGCGGAGATGCAGATCGGTGATAATCTGAGCTATGAGTGACATAGTGACCTGGGATATCATGAGTGCCACATGTCTTATTTACTAAGTTACAGATAACTGACCGTTGGTGTGTCGGTAAGCCTGCTCTGGCATGGGAGGTGCAGCCCAGGGAGTGCGGGAAGTGGAGGTTTGATGATGATGGTGTCGAGGATGAACGTAGTCCTCATTGGCCAAGGTCTGGGAGCGAGAGGGCGGACTCGAAGACGAGCCACTATGGTACGGAGAATTGTCCTCGGTGAGGGTAAGACGGAGGACAGTCGGCTGTTCTGAAGATCTGGCGCCAGAGCCTGAGTGTCCCTTGATCATTCCCTGGGAAGCAAGGAAGTTCTTGATCTTATCCCTCAGCTGAAGTACGTTGCGGTTCTCCTGGAAGGCCATCAGATCCGGCGCCACTCATGACGAAGGAATGAGAGGGAAAAAAAGGAACGGACGAGACGCACTCTCAGCCAGTCGGGACGCTTAGCACCGAAGCCCAAGCACTCGAGACGGAGACGAACGCAAGTAGAACAATAACCTTGTTCGTTTGGCTGTTCATCACATTTCTGTGGGAAGTCGACAGGATGTTAGATTGGCGTCTATCAAATGAACGGTGGGAGGCAAACCTTTCGACGGATCCTGCACGTATAGCAGCCCGACTTGGCGCGCACAGCACCCTTTGCTTTGGGCGCTCCGGCGCGCCTAGCAGCAGAGGGGGGTTGGGCAGGAGACTTTGGAGCAGGGGGCATGAGGATTAGGGTATTGAGCGACGAAATATTTGAAGAGGAAATGGGAAAGTATATCAGTGAGGGAAAAGGATCATGGATGGCAGAGGAGAATTGTCCAACTTATGTATCTTGCAACTACAACTCGACTGGCAAACCACAGGCCACAACTTGTCACATTTCACTTGTCACACTAGGTACGGACCCCGGCCACCTATCACCCTGCCGCATGTCTGGCCTCCTTCACATTCTGCCTTTGGCTGTGTCGACCAGAGTACTCTACGGCCGCGCAGAACTAGCTCACCAGTGCGTTTGCGCAGTACAGCTTTGCACTACATTGTCTTCGTCTCCTGAGATCGCCAGTTCGGTTCGCAACAAATCTCGGCCTCTCAAGCATCCATGCGCGCTAGTCCTTTTTAGGCCAGATTGATACTCACGAACGCCTTTCTTTCCCCGCGCTTAACGGGCTCTGTCTTTGATTAAAAAAAGTACTGTCAAGGCTGATTCGGACCAAGTTTCTGTTTGTGTTGCAAGAAAACCTACCTGGCATCCAAACCTCATCGTATCGCAGGACGGAGTTATAAGCAACCGTCGATCATCCACTCTCTTGCCTAATTATTCCATGAGCTTTTTCCTTTTTCATAAGATAGTAATTCGATTCATCTACAATCTTTCCGGACCAGTCTCGCAACTTGCCCTTGCTCCGTGAGCTTGTCTGACAGACTCAAAAACGTCAGAACACTCAACATCATCATCAAAAAAACTGGCATCATCAATTGAACCCTCAGAAGAAGAGAATAAGGGACTTCCCTCACCCCTCTCTCCAAGCCCGATGACAGTCAAAACGCACACTGTCATTTCCAAACAATGGACAGTCCTCGTGTAGTATACAATGATGATACAAAACTCGTTCTCAGGGTCAGGGCCCTGATCTGATCACGAGCTCATCTCGCAAACTTGCTCAAACAACGTCCTTATTAATGTTATTCTTATCCTTCGACGTTGACTCAAGTCCCTAACTTTCAAATGCAACAAAATCCCCTTGAAAAAGAAAATAATCATGATTTCTCAATCCCAAAAAAACTTACTATTAACCTGGTTCAGATCAAAACCAAACATTAACCTGCACACTAAGGACTATCTCACACCAAAATCAATAACCCCCAACAAACAATTTATGACACTTACCCGGATAGGAAATAAAGTCAACTCCAAGAGACCCTTTTCGTCACCGCTGGCAGCACCACCATCAAAACGTGATACATACCTAAATCATTGCTCGGGGCTATATTCCTCTCCATATCGGTATATACGTCAAACTTTTGTGGAGTGATTAGATATTTATAAGAACACGAAATAATCGGAACAAGGGCAAATGGAGAAAATGCTCAGAACGAAAACTTCAGTGAAGCAACGATAATCAAGGCCAAACACCGTTACAAGAAAGTGTCTCATGTTCCTACCTAGTAAACGACAACAATAGTAACTGTTCATATTATGTTATAACAAACCTCCCCAGAGAGGACCCATCCTGTCCCAAAAAAGCGAACCTTCTGTAGTCTATTTGGTCACCAATCGAGGCTGCGACACGGACAAATCAAATGATCACTTAACGAAAGCGACGTTGCCTGCGCGTGTACGGAACCTCGATCCATCAAAAAAGATTATTACCACCTCCCACGAGGAAAGGTTCCCCGCGAATCAAATCACCACATCTGACAAAAGACACCGAATGGAAAGATAAAGAAGGGAAAAGAGAATGAGGATGACGCAAAGGAGACTGTAACCGGCAGATCCGATCCACAAGAGTGGATTGAGGATGAAATCAACCTATGAATGTATAAGGCTAGTGCGTTTCGCGTGTTTCGTCTATCACCGTAAATGTTGTCGGTGCCCCTCCCCCCATTGCAGTATTACTTGTGGTAGTTGAATTCGACTTCCCCCCGCCTACACCAAGAACCCCACTCGTACTCAGTCTCCTCACCTTACTCTTGATACCCCCACCACCTGTCATCGCACTTGCTCCAATACTCTCACCAGTAGGCGCAAACGAAAATGATCCCTGTTGTTGCTGTGAACCACCAACGGGTCCATTAGCGGTCCTCCTCGCAATCAAGGCTCTCACGGCTCCTAACCACTTGATTTCATCTTCTTCACTAGGCGCACAAAGTAATAAATTTCTCTTCGTTGTCACAATCTTGAAAGTATTATTCTTTCCTTCTTGTTGCGCCTCTGTACCCAAATCTCCCCCCGCTGTGACAGGAATAGACATTTGACCAGCGGCAAGACCAGAAGCTGTGCCAACGCTAGTACCTTCGGCGTAAAGAGGAGAAGACGTAGAGAAAGATGACGTCAGGCCAGATGCTGTATGGTGATGTCGGTGTTTTGGAAGGTCATAGTCCAAGACATCTAAAATATCCGTGAACGCAAATGTACGATGTGGTTTAGTGTCCTTGGTTGTGCATTGTCAGTTCCTATTCTCCCCGAGGAATAGGTCACCTACCATATGACTCGTCGAATAGAACAATTTCTCTGCTGTAAGCACAAACCACCTCTTTCTCCAATTCCGTCTTTTTGATCCACATTTCATGAGATATCCCGACAATATAACCTTGCTAGTGGATGACGAAGCATCCTTTGGAGGCGACGTTGATAATGGTGCTACCTGGGGTTCTTTCGCTGTTGGAGCGAATGTGACATTTGTAGATGGTGGCACAGCTGCCCCTTTTCCTGTCTCCGTCGAACCACTTCCGTTCAGGAAAGGCGGCCCACCACCGACTGGTGGAGGTGCTAGTTGCGACATCCCATCTTCTGAGTCGGATGAACTGATGAACTGAGCTGCAAGTGGATTTTGTTGATGAGGAGAAACGGATATGGGTGATGGGCATGATGCAAAGTGTCTATTAGAAGTGGAGGATTGAGCAATGGGAATCGGTGTGGAGACCGAACCATAGTTGGCCGAGTTCTGTGTTGATGTAGCCAACAGCATTTGTCTGGCATCCTCGATGGCCTCTACCCAATCCTGAACGTCTTGTACAGATGATGCTTGGAGGTAATATGTGCGTTTGGGAAGGATCAGGCCAAACACGTTGGAGTGACGTTTCAGGGTAACAGGAATACAAGAGTGTACGTCGCTCAAGTCGAGCAATCGCAGGAGCTTATATTCTGCATCCGTTTTGTAGAACGCAAGGTGCGTCGGGCGAAGAACAAACCAGCGCTTCTTCCAGGTCTACGACACCAAATTAAGCTCAATAATTAACATAGTAACATGGCATACCTTTCTTCTTTCACCCTTCTTTGACAAATATCCTGACTTAAGCGCTGCATCTACAGCCCTCGTTTGACCTCCAACACCCTTGGCGGTACCAGCAGATTTGGTGCCATCGTTGGCGACTCTCCAGCCTGTGCCGTCATCGTCTTCCTCGTCAGAGTCTTCACCGCCACTCCCTGGGGACTGCTCCGCAATGCTAAAGAGCGGAGGCTGCGTAAACGAGGAAAAGGGTAGGTTGGATACTGGATGGGCGGATGTAGCATCTGGAGACAGGATGGAATCTGAGTCGGACTCTGTGCCAGAGATGAGTCCAGGATTGTGTGGCTGATATGATATCAGTATATAAAAGAGGAGGTGATTAAGCATCATACCCTGCGAGAGGAAGAGTGCACGGAAAGCTTGCGCTGTATTTCTTGTGGCGTTGGAGGAGCCGCTGAAGGAGGCATTGGCAGAAGAGAGAGGTCACCTGGCAGACTTGATCACCTGTCCACGTGCAGACTCAATTGATTGCACGTGCCCATCACGCAGATTTGATCGATTGCACCTTCGCCATGTCCCAAGCACAGTTCGACAAAGCCGTGCAGATTGTCTCTAAACTCCCTCCAGACGGCCCTGCAAAACCGTCAGACGATGATCGTCTTTATGTGAGTACACATACTCTGTAGTGTACCTCATGCCTGATGCACTGTACCAGTTCTATGCCCGCTACAAACAAGGTTAACACTACCGCGCTCAATTGCTTTCGATTAACTTGCTCTCGGACACAGTGACTGTTGGTGATGTGAACACCACGAGACCCACTGTGTTTGCGCTCCGTGATCGATACAAATGGTGCCTATCGATCTCACAAAGCAATATTGTCGTTTGATCTTGCGTATCATATAGGGATGCATGGGATAAAATCAAAGGGATGTCAAAGGAACAGGCAATGAAAGAATATGTCGAGAAACTGATTCAGGCAAGAGTCGCAATTCTTCATTTTTGTTACCCAAGAATATCGTTTAAACTTACCAATAAACAGCTGTTGAAGCAAGCTGGGGATGCAGACTCTCAAGCCCACATCGATGAGATTGAAAAAGCTTGATAAACGGCTTTCTAATTTCAACATTTGCACTTGTCTTCATTTCAATGCCCGGGTTTTTTTGACTCAGCCTTCGATCTTGGCTCCTGTAAAGTCAATGCATAGCCGATACATAATGCATATTGCTTGACCGCTCTCTCATATGCCTTCTCCTGTGATCGGGGGTGGTAGAGCTGCTTCCATGAAATCCTTACAAGGCTAGTAGGCAGACGGAACAAGCTGAGTGAATTATAAACGCATTGATTTGGTTGCGTACCCTGTAGTCGGGCATGATTGAGGATAAGTGCCGGCAATGAAGGGAGATTTATAATCAGACTATCCGATTTGCTATACAACAACCGTCAAATGCAGAGTTTACCTACTAGGTCCCGAAAAGAACTTCATCGATGCCAATCAATTCTGTAGTCTGGTGTGGTATTTTCCTAATTAGTACGAGTAAAGGCTATACAAAAAAAAAGAGTTTCAAAAAAGTATAATAAAGCAACGAAATGCTTTTTTCGATATTCTAAACGAGATCAAAACATCCGCCGCCACCGCCTCTTCGCGGCGTGTAAAGACTTTTTTTCCGTGCCTTGCGCTATACATTTCCCAACTTGGAATTCTCTGATCTGATCACGTGCATCTGGATCTCTATGAGGCGATCATTTTGGGTGAATTTGCAAGACCCAGTTCAACCCTGCTTTTCCACAAGTACCGTTTGTTCCGGTGGAGTATCGGATGCGAAGAGAGGAGTGAGTGAGATAGGCTCAGCATTTGCAAGTACGTATATCAGGTGATGAAGCTGATGATGCTTGACGGAATGATCCGGGGTAATTGAATTGCAGTGTGGGCAACAAGATCAACGTCACATGTTGTCCATTGACAACGACATTCCTTTCTAACGAAAGTCATTAGTGTCAATGTCTCTCAACGCCACAAATTATCATCCACGTAGTGTCGAGGTGTCTCTGATTGTGGACTACGTATTCTAGACCTGTAAAGGGATAAAGCATATCCATAAGTCATATTGTCTGGCTTGTTGACATATGGTTCACGGAGACAAATTCATCGTTTCTCACCAATGTCCCCCTCATCAAGAGCATGTGAGCGTGCCATACGCACAGGAAAAACTGATCAACCAGAATATTATGATGTATCGTCCCGCTCCGAATCTATTAACTCGGGGAAAACTCGCGGCTGTACTGATCTGATGTTACTCACGAACAGTTGACTTCATGGTTCATTCATCTTGAAACCCACGCTCCATGACGCAATTGGAGGAATTCCGTCAGCTTGGAATTCAAAAGGCCATAAACGCCACTTGACCATTGTTACGGTGGCATCATACATCAATAACCCAACGACCTATGAGAGAGATCTCCTCACAAAGTCCGACGACCGCTGGCAAAATTATAGCTACAGCATCAGACGAATGACCACGGTTCCACATGCGTGTAGGCCTCGTGGCCAGATAAAAAACCGAGCATATCCGGCTAAACAGACAAAAAAAGTCAGCCCCGAATCCAAGTCAAAGTTCTTTTTTTCAAACACTTCTTGAAAATAAGATGCGTTGGAGAAGGGAGAAGGAGTCATGGGCATAAAAGTCTCCCGTGAGTTTCTTCTGTCAAAAAAATCTAATTTTATTCGTTTTCGGTCCAACTTTTCTTATCTTGACAGGCTATGTCGGCGCCTGACTAGCCCCTCAGTTTTCAAAAGCAAGATATCCGGAAGTATACACAAAAGGCGCGATTTGAGCGCCGCTAATGTTGGCTGTAAATGGAATCATTAAAAAATCATGTTATGTAGTTAAACATATCTCGCAGGTCGCGTGGGTTGTGTTGTTTCCCGGGGTTGGGAACTGATCATCATTCTGGATGAGGATAACTCCCGCCCAATGTTCCAATTGTGCTCAACCCTAATCATGAAAGCGGTGTCGGCGGCAAACATTTGTAGTCTTCTTCCCAAGCGCTCTCTCCAAGGACATATCATGGGGACCCGAACCTGGTCATAGTATCAAAGTGGGGAAAGTACGCCAATGACTCGTTGGGTTATCCAACTATTTGACCGCAAGTGATGAGGCGGAGATGTATTTTGTTGGTGTATCATAGAGATATGTTCTGTCGCTCTTCAAGGTTCATCTGCAGCTGTTTATACAACCTCATTGGAGCTCCATTCTGAGACACCTATTGTACCGGGAGGATGGCTCATGAGTTAAGTGTTTGAGGCTGTAGGTTTCGACAATGTGGCGGTAGTAATGGATCTCTTCAGAGCAGAGGTACTCCGAAACCAAGCGTCCAGTCCAGCCTTGCGGTGTCAACATAATCACCCATTATAGAGAAATTGGGAACAAGATACAATGAACTAGCCGACGGAATGAAGTTCAAAAAGTGGAGCAGGTAATTCAGCAACAAAAGGGACAACTTCCAAGGGCAGACACCATCATGAAGACTCAGTAGGATAAGCTCCATGCCAACGTATTCATTCATCAGGCGCACCAACTCATCACTTCGCACACCAAACTCTATTTTCTTGTTTCAGACCTCAACGACGCCTCTGACATAAGTACGCTTTCATGGGCGGCAATTCATTACTGAGGGTGGCGCTTACATACAAAAAACACGGTGCCATCATGTTTTGTACCAGTGTATGTAAGAGAAGGATTTCAAGCGCCTTATGCTCTCGCAGCCAAGCTCGTCAATTGAATTGGTGTGTAATGATCTAGATTGTGAGGGACCCCGGAGAGTGTGTGACAATGAAACTACTGAGCCGCGCATATTTTATCCTCCTGAGCACGTGAAGGGAAAAGATACCTTTATCATATACAATGACCACGTAATATTTGTAGCCGCTCCTTTTCCTTACACGAATGGGACTCCTTTTTTTCCTGGACGACTCTTCAGAGTTGAACATTAGGAGCTTTTTGTTGCAAATGCTAATATTAGTGGTAAATTGGTCTACCGCTACTAGTGAACATGATGGCTCTAGTTCAGAAGTCCATCTCGCTTCGGCATCACCCTTGAGCTTATGCTATCGGATTCAGGCGCATCTCCACTGAAACAGCGGCTCTTCATTTCTGAGACTACCATCAAGCATGGTCCAAGAGTGCATGGTTTTCAAACGATAGGACTTCGTAAAATGATTTAACTCAGGTCCATTAACCATCTATTCCAGTAGAAAATGAAATACAGCTTGCGGAAAATATGATAACCGTTTCAGGAGCCTGTGAAGGAAGAGACTGGGTATCTGCGTCCTCTTTTCCTCAATCGTAGCATCTTTTGATAGGGGTTTACAGATTATTCGACTTGGAAATAAAAAGGTTTCCGAGTCGGCAAAGGCCTGGTTGTTGCCTTATCGGAACCGGTCTTGTTCCTTGACGAAATCTAGCGGGTAAAAAGCGTGATCATTTACTATGTACAAGCGCCGCTGACACAGTTTCAAAAATCCTCCCACCCGATCGCCATCTAGAAATTGCCATAGGTAAAGTTCAATTCCAAAGACTTAGAGTCTGGATAATCTCTGCAGAACTTTGACCTGTTCAGTAGGTACACATTTTGCGACAGTCAGGATGGACCCAGAGAAAGTACGTGAGAAGGTGTAGAACATTCTTTCGGATTATCATCTCAACTAGGCTTGTGAATCTTCGGACCAAAACCGGCAAGGAAACAATCGGGGGTGGTATTTACAGGAAGCCCTATAACTCTGATATTTATGCGCAGATCTTGGCCATGCGGACGTATGGCGCCTCTTACCTATTCTGGAGGGTACATCATCTGGAAATAACCACAAGTGAATGAAACCACCCCGAAACGTTGCGAGAACCAAAATCATAAGACTTCAATGGTTATGACTTTTTTGGATTTTTGGATGAACCAGTCCCGCCAGTATGCGTCAACATCATCTTCTGATAGCACTCAGAAAGCTTCCGAACCTACATACACGGCGGGCAGGCATCTCACATTGCTACCACGTAGCATAGGCTAACGTAGCCACTGTAGATTGACCTCTTCCCTCCCCGAGGGGCATTAGGCCAGAAATCCCGAAGCGGAAGTGAAACCCGCCGTAGTCCGACCATCAGAATGGTCTCGAAACATTGAGATCTATATGGATTTTTCACCCCACAATACCTTCTTGATCAGCGATCTGGATTCCATACTCTCCAAGGGCTAAAGATGACGAACTTCAGCAAGCGAACCTGTTTCCTATTCGTCCAGTTGAGTATGCCGAGACTTCTCTGTCAGAACGCGCTTCCCTTCTTCTATAGCACCGTTCCATATCGGCGCTAACGTACAGTACCAGACCACCTACCCTTTTCTCACCCGATCGGCTCGATCGCCGGAGATTGGACGCCCGTAAGACTGGGACCAAGTAGCTGTTTACCGTAAATTCGGGATTCATATGTCATTATTGTGGACCCGGAGAGTCTAGGTCATTCCCATCCCTTGTATTTTGACCAGGTGATAGCTGAGGTCGTCGCAGAATATTAATCACCGTAAATGCATATACAATTTTATATTCATCGTTCCGTTGCAGTCTACATGATAATCAATATATAGCGACTTATCGTGAATCAATCCTGTGTCTGGATAACCTAGGAGTTTATGTAAATCCCTCAGCCTTTCATTTGTTTCGTTGTAAATGGCTGGGAGCAGAGGCTCAGGCGGACGTCGAAGCGGAGAGTATGATAGCTCTCTTACTCTCTCACTTAATTTCCTCTTACTATTATTAAATAAATCTTGCGAGTGACTCCTGTTATAGAATGATCATACCTTTCTGGGGAGTCCTTTCTGATTTCCTGCTATTGCCATGGTATCGAGGACGTATCGTGAGTGCCGTGTTATATTGTTCTTGATGAATGAATGACTGATCTAACATTAGATTTTCCCAGTGGCAGACTTCCAAGACCGTTGTACGGATGATCATGTCTGGAGCTCCTCTTCTGGGAATTTCACCCCCTATATACCCATCGCGAAAATTATATAAATCTTAGGAAAGAAACACAAATGGGTTTATCGAAAATATTACACTGGTCATCATTAATAAACTACCCCCGTTGTGAACAATTAATTCAACGGATTGGGCATATGATGACTAGCTACCACAAGTCATCTTTCCATTGAGTATCAATGATTTATTGTTGATATCAGGTTATTCTTGCCTGAGAAACCAGTGACAGAGGAATAAGCACCTGACCTTCTGGGACACACTTGTCAAGATAAGAGATCGTACTCTGATTTTTATTTCAACAATGTCCGCCTTAAATCCACTTGATTCTGCCACTTGATTTCGTCTCAGTCCGCTCGACATATGGTAAAGCTAGGGTTATACCAAACAATAACAACAATCCACAGTGAAAATCTTCTTTGCAGGATCGGCTCTGCTTGACGAGCTCTAGCTTTCTCCTTTACATCTGATGAGGCTTTAAAGTTCAGTGAATTCATCTATTGATGGCAGGTGTAATTTGGAACACAAATGTTTTGAATGATGGAGACATTTTTTGAATCAGAATGAGATAAACTACAATGTGACTACAAGTTCAATGACCAGATTTTCGCAACATTGAACGTGTTGCTAATTATAGACTGATTGCATCAAAATGTTGTGATATGATGGTACGACGTCATGAATAGTGAAGAGTATCTGATCCAAAAAAAAATAGTGAAGAGTGTCAATGATGTTATTCTGTCTGACAGCTTTTGTTCAGATCCACGCATAACATATGAGATTGATAGACTGTAGTTGCATTTGAACATTAGTTTTGTCATGAAATCGATGTTTGAATTCGCTCAAAGATCAAATTCGACTTGCCCGCTTCTAACATTAATAACGATGAGCATCGTTAAAAAAATCGCATCTAATACTTAATAAAATACATGTAGTAATTATGTTAGGTCATGATAGGATTCCAACCAGAACAGGAAATCAACATCTGTTTATCTTAGGTCTGGCTAGCTGATTAACTCCTAACGTCTTACACTGAACATCTCAATTGCAAGCTTCGCTCGTGCATTGTCTTGGCTGTAACTCCAACCTGAGCTTTTTCGGGCTTACTATATAAAGAATCTGATTTGCAAATATCGTTCCTACATGTTGCTGTTGTATCATGTTGAGAATCACAGTACATTCACTTTTCAGATTCGTCCTAGGCTTCAATTCCTTTACGAAAACCTACACCCACGAGACACACAAAATTGGATACATGATAAACACTCGTTACAATATATGGAAATAGTTAATATAATTGGCAAGCTCTTTCATAAGAGCAGTACTCCTACTTCATTATCTTCCTGTCTCAGTCCCTAGTGCTCGTTTTTTCAAATGCTCTACATCCAGTAAGAGTTATTGTCCACTCACATCCAGACATGTGGAAGAAAAACTCGCATCTAGATAGGTGAAACGAAATCCGATGTAAGAATGTGTCGCTGTCGAAATGCAACAGCTGTCTGACGAATTTTAGGGAGGGAAAGATATGACCGAAGCAATGAGTGCAATGGTAGTAACACATCACCAACAAATGAATCAATGGTTTACTCAAAATTTCATGTATTCATGAAGCAGAAATGATTTATCTAGTACAACTGTGCGTGAAAACAATACAAAAAAATTGGTTGTGAACTACCAAGGAGAGCCTATAAATTACATTAATGTCTGACATCTTATCTACAGATGCAACTGGATGAAATAAATGGTAAGGAATCGGGTTCATGCAAATCGTAAGCGGAAGACACCCGGACGCATCAGACGTGGTGAATGAGATAAAACCATAAGGCTTGTTCATGAATCAGTGGAGTAGGAATTTCGGTAGTCTGGATTGGCAATGAATAGGTTCTGTCGAGGAACAAAACCGTAATCCCAGTTCTTTTTTGATAGTCGTTCCTCATATCGTCTCGTGTTAACTGGAAGCGGTTGCTCTTTATCCTGAGTCGACTTCCGCTCAAACATACGTACACGGGAAGCTACTGAAGGGCTTGACGTAGGGCTAAAAAACCCAGAGCGAGATGAGGTCGGAGGGGTCTCAGACGAACCAGATACTTTACGATGATGTAAAGGAAGGGTTGGCAGCCAGGATTGTTCAATAAGAGGTCTCTGCTCCAGGAGAAGAGGTGCATCGGGTTCTGAAGGGGAAGTGCAATGGATCGAAGCATCTGATAGATTGGTAACATGTGGTGACTCTGCAAAAGGTACAGTGTCGAATTGGGCCTGTAAACGATCATTTTCTTGGTCCACCTGATGCGTATGGGCGCTGAGTCCGCTGCTGATACTTCGGAATGTTCTTAGGCTACGGGCATGCCAACGTTGTGCAATATCCATTGCACCAGCCATCCGTTCAATGCGTTCTGTATCTGCTGTTCGCAGCGAAGTCATGGAATTCCCAGGGTCAGCTTTATATAATTTATTCTGAGACACTGGATGTTTATCACTACCCTGTTGCTTCACGGAGAACTCGGCTGCTGGAATTTGAGGAATACTTTCAGTGATAGGATCGAGGGACGGTGGAATATTTGGGTCAAGAAATTCGGATTTTGTCGATGAACGTGGCGTCGATCTGCGATCAAGAAAACTGGTGCGGTAGAATCTCGACCACCATGAGTCGCTTCTCCGGACATTTGCCAAAGGGACACTTGCAGGGATGATTGTTGAAGGGAAGGAGATATGGGGTTTAGACACTTCAATGGATGGTGAAGGTTCAACTGTCAACTGCAAAGTAGTAAGTGAGGTATCTGCTTCCATTGGTATCTCGCCGGAATCTGCAGATGACAAAAAGAGGTCGTTTGAAGAAATACCGATATTTGACGTGCGTTCAGATAGTGGGCTCAGTGAGTGACCGTCTGTCGATGTCGGAGGAACTATACGTATCGTGGATAATTCATGTTGGGCTCGTAGTGCAGCATTGACGGGGTCATGATCATGTGTGTCATATGTATTGCCCTTCTCGTCGATAGGATCCGCAAAAGGATCAAGGTAGCTATGACTGCTTGCGCTGAGATGATTGGTCTCTCGACTGCCGTGAGTATCTGGCTCTTGATCGTACATCAAGGAAACGCCGTCAGAGGAGGACCCAGTCTTCTCTCGGAGGCGACTACTGCTTCCACGACTAGATGTGCTAGGCTCATGGCTTCTGAAACGAATACCAAGGAGGCTTTTCAATGAGAGTGAACTTTTCCCAGTGCCACTCCATCGCCTAGTGCCAGACCGCCGTCCAAATTCTGGCATGTCCTCGTCTGCCAGCATATCTCGACGCTGGTAAGTATCTCGTACACCTCGTGACTTGGCCATGACACTTAATGTTCCTGCAATTCCAAAAGCTGCGCCCATTAAACCACTCCCCCATCTGTCTGTGCTTAGAGCACAACTTCCAGAATACATAGTCACAGCTGGGATTGCTGGATTGGCGTGTAAGCTGCCATTATCTTCATCGCCTGTTATCAAATCCTGATATCTTCTCCTTTGCTGCCTACGTGAGTTCATAACGATGACGACAATGATAGCGATGGCACCCAGGACACCCAAGACAATACCGACGATGATGACGGCAATAGGATCTCTTTTGTGTTCATCATCTCTTGGATTGTCTAACGTAGCTGTTGGATATACAATGGCTGTTGTACCGGATGGTACTGAAGATCTTTGATGGTTGGTGGTCGTTCCGGTTGGTACGGTTGATATCTGCCTTTCACTTGAAAACGTCTGGATAGTGGAGGCACCAGATATAGGGGGTGTATAAGAGGAGACAAAGGTGCCGTCAGACAGATAAAATATCTGTAGATCTGCCGGTGCTGGCCCTGAATCGAAATAACCTGACTTCCGAGTAAGTTCGGGTCGAGTCGTAGTCACAATTGCTCTCACCGAAACCGAAGACGACGAAACCATTCAAATAAACTGCATAATGATCACGACGGGGTCCGATATAGGATAATTGATCAACAGGCATCCAGACTGCAGGACTTTTTGAGGTATCCAGGATCCATCCATCCTCAAGATTGTTCTGCAAATTGACATCACTGCCACCTTGAATGAGTATCTTCCCTTGTCCAATCGCAGTTGCAGCAAACCCTCTGCGTGGGGATGGTAGAGAATCAGTACTAACTCGCATTGTTGACCAATATGGCACATCTCTTGAGGTGTCCAGAGCCCAGATTGTTGAAAGGGGGAGCAAGGAATTTTTAGAAGCACCACCAAATACAATCAATTTGCCATCCACAAATGTCAGTGATGCATGACCGTAAATCTCAGGGGGTGCATTCTCAGATGGTAACAGTGAAAAAGTGAGGGTTTGAGGGTTGAAGGCATAATGGTCAGACAATCCGATTCCTGAGCCATCCGTCTTCTGTCCTCCAATGA
>Ga0153920_1000093_pt1 | contig 34512 bp, 27 predicted proteins | sample TSNJ004MetaG_FD_104713 | JGI IMG/M metagenome (GOLD analysis project Ga0153920, IMG submission 104713) | Attine ant fungus gardens microbial communities from New Jersey, USA - TSNJ004 MetaG | ecosystem: Host-associated > Fungi > Mycelium > Unclassified | place: USA: New Jersey, Brendon T. Byrne...
CATCGGAGGCGTCGATGATCAGGTGCCCGACCATTTCGCGCAGCACGCGCCGGGCGATCGGCACCACGATGCCGGGCATGATCGGGGCCATGGTCCCACCCAGGGCGACGGCCTTGCGCATGTACCAGGGCAGGAAGGAGGGCACCTTGGGGGCCAGCATCTTCAGGTTCGCGGCGGCCACCTTCAAGTCCTCGGGGCGGATGACCCCGTCGACGAATCCGACGGTGAAGTCCAGGCCGTTGGGGTCCTTCAACACCCCGGCCAGGCGCGCGGCGGCGGCGTCGGCCGGGATTTCGGAGGCCTGCTGCAGCCAGCTCTTGACCAGTTCGATGGCCTCGTCGGCCAGTTCGGTTGGCTGGACGAGGGCGCTGCCGTCGGCGGCCTGCGCCGGGGGAATGTTCTTGGGGATGTGGCTAGTGACTGACACGTTGCGCCTTTCCTAATGCTTCATCTGATTGGACCGGAGCACCAACGCATCTTTCGTTCTGGGACCGGCCGGGGACGGGTGGGTTCCGATGCGGCGTCTTGCTGCGAAAAAGCTGTGTGCACTAAGAGTATGGCCCTTAAATCAGTTCAGGAAAAGTGAACAAAACTTAACTATTCCATTCGGTTTTCCCAAGGTATCGTTGGGGGTGCCAAAACCCCGGTTTTCCCGGGTTCCCTAGGGCGAAAGGTACGAGGAACATGCTGGAAATGCGCCGCCTGCGCCTGCTGCGCGAACTGAGCCTGCGCGGCACGATCGCGGAGGTTGCCTACGAGCTGAGCTACTCCCCCTCATCGGTCTCCCAGCAGCTGAGTCTGCTGGAGGCGGAGGCCGGGGTGAAGCTGCTGCAGCGCAACGGGCGCACCCTGAGCCTCACGCCCCAGGCACAGGTGCTGGTCGCGCACACCGAGCAGCTGCTGGACTCGATGGAACGGGCCGAGGCGGACCTGTCCGCGACCCTGTCCACCGTCTCGGGCACGGTGCGCCTGGCCGTGTTCCAGACCGCGATGCTGGCGATCCTGCCCGGGGCGCTGGGCCAGCTGCGCCAGCAGCACCCGCACCTGCGCGTGGAGATGAGCCAGCAGGAGCCCGAACGCGCCCTGCATGAGACCGCGGCGCGCAACTTTGACCTAGTGGTCGCCGAACAGTACCCGGGGCACGCGGCCCGCCACTTTGAGAACCTGGACCGGCGCACGCTCACCCACGACGCGCTGCGCCTGGCGCTGCCGGCCACCGACCCCACCGAGGTCTCGGAGTTCGATCGGGTCATCCGCATCGAGGACGCCGCCCACCTGCCCTGGGTCATGGAGCCGGTGGGCGCCGCCAGCCGGCACTGGGCCGAACAGGCCTGCCGGACGGCCGGGTTCGAACCCGACGTGCGCTACGAGACCGCTGACCTGCAGGCGCATGTGCAGCTGGTGGAGTCGGGCAACGCGGTGGCGCTGCTGCCGGATCTGGTGTGGGCCCAGCGTCGGCGGGGGCTGCGCATCGCCGATTTGCCCGGGGCGCCGGTGCGTACCGTGTTCACCGCGATGCGTTATTCCTCCGAGCGCAACCCGGCGATCCTGGCGGTGCGCGAATGCCTGCACGACCAGGCGCAGTCGCTGCCCTCCCCGCACGCCGCGGAGCGGAACGCCGAGGTGGTGACCCCAGCCACAGACTAGGTCACGAAATGGTAACGACGCGGGCTTTCGTGAGCGACAAATCACTCAAAGGATGCCATAGTGGTTTTCCGCACCCGGTGACCGTGCGCCCCATTCGTTCATGGGGGAACCACCCCGCACGGGAGCACTAGCAATGAGGAAATCATGTCCGACCATACATTCCAGATGATCGCGATCGTCTTCTATATGTGCGTGATGCTCGGTATCGGCTACTTCGCCTACCGTCGCACCAGCAACATCGACGATTACATGCTCGCCGACCGCGGGCTCAAACCCTGGGTGGCCGCGCTGTCCGCGGGGGCCTCCGACATGTCCGGCTGGCTGCTGATGGGCCTGCCCGGCGCCATCTACGTCACCGGCCTGCACGAAGCATGGATCGCCATCGGCCTGACCATCGGCGCGTGGCTGAACTGGAAGTTCGTCGCCCCGCGACTGCGCTCCTACACGCAGATCGCGCAGAACGCCATCACCATCCCCAGCTTCTTCGAAAAGCGCCTGAAGGACCGCAAGCACCTGCTGCGCATCGCCTCGGCGCTGATCATCCTGGTGTTCTTCACCTTCTATGTCTCCTCGGGCATGGTCGCCGCCGGCAAGTTCTTCCAGGCCTCCTTCGGGTGGCCATACCTGAACGGCATGCTGTTCGTCGCGGCCATCACCCTGCTCTACACCCTGTTCGGCGGGTTCCTCGGCGCCTCGCTGACCGACGTCGCCCAGGGCGTGCTGATGTTCGCGGCGCTCATCGCGGTGCCGATCGTGGCGGTCTTCCGCAGCGGGGACATCTCCACGCTGGGCAGCCGGATCACCGAGGCCAACCCGCAGGCGTTCAACCTCTTCTCCTCCTTCGACGAAACCAGCTGGATCCTGGCGCTGGTGGCCATCATCTCCACCGCCGCCTGGGGTCTGGGCTACTTCGGCCAGCCGCACATCATCGTCCGCTTCATGGCGCTGCGCACCCCAGGCGAGGCCAAGGTGGCCCGCCGCATCGGCATCGGCTGGATGGTCCTGAGTGCAGTGGGCGCCATCTGCACCGCACTGATCGGCGTGGCGTACTTCGCCGACGAGCCGCTGAGCACCGCCGACAGTGAAACCGTGTTCCTGCTGCTCTCGCAGATCTTCTTCCACCCGCTGATCGCCGGGCTGGTGCTGGCCGCGGTGCTGGCGGCCATCATGTCCACCATGTCCTCGCAGATGATCGTGTGCTCCTCGGCGCTGGTGGAGGACCTGTACAACCTGATGGGCCGCAAGGGCAGCCCCAAGTCGCTGGTGCTGCTGGGCCGGCTGGGCGTGCTCGCCGTGGCGGTCATCGCCGCACTGCTGGCGCTGAACCCGGATTCCTCGATCCTGGAACTGGTGGCGTTCGCCTGGGCCGGGTTCGGCGGCGCGTTCGGCCCGATCATCCTGCTCAGCCTCTACTGGCGCAAGCTGACCGCCGTCGGCGCCTTTGCCGGCATGGTCAGCGGCGCGGTCGTGGTCTTCGTGTGGGGCAACATCGCGGCCCTGAGCGGTGTGATGTACGAAATCGTGCCCGGCTTCCTGGTCAACCTGCTGGTGGCCTGGCTGGTGTCGCGTTCCACCTACCGCCCGAACGAGACCATCGAGTCCGAGTTCACCGCCATGGAGGACGAGGTCGGGGCCAAGGCCCGCGCCTAAGCCTCCCGCCCGCGGCCTGCCGTCTGCGCCCCGCTACGCCCCACCGGCGTGGCGGGGCGCAACCCGTTAAGCACCCAGCGCACACGGCCCGGCCAGCGGCCACGCACCTGGACGCGAATGCTGTGCAGCGGCGCACGCCGTGCCTACGATGGAGACACGATCCCTGCCCGGTGCCCCGACCGGACGGGGCAGGACCGAACCCGAAGGACTGATGACCCTGGCCTCGCTGAAGCACACGCTGACCTCCTGGCAGCGCACCGAATCCCGTTTCCTCTCCGCCGACCCGGACGCGATCTTCGCCGTGGTGGGCAATCTGAAGCAGACCGGGCAGTGGATGAAGAGTTTCGACGGGTTCCTGGTGCACGACGACCAGCGCGGGGTGGGCAGCACCGTGGACCTGTTGCCCCCGGGCCGTCTGCTGGGCGCCCTGCACCGCGAGACCGCCCCTTCCGGGTCCATCACCCGGCGCAACCAGGCCCAACGCCTGGTCGAATTCACCCAGCCGCAGCCCGGCGGCTCCCTGGCGCTGCGCTGGGCAGTGGAGGCGGTCCAGGGCGGGGCCCGGCTGCACTTCACCGTGGAGCTGACCGGCCCGGGCACCACCGCGTTCAAGCACACGGTCGCCAATCCCCTGTTCGACGATTTCGACGTCAGCTGCGCGCGCCTCTACCGGCTGATCCCGCACCAGGGCCGGTATCGGGTGCGCCGCCACGTGGTGATCGCCGGCGGCCGCGGCTATCTGGGCCGGAGGCTGACCGCGGATCTGGTGTGCCGCGGCAACTCGGTGGTGGTGCTCACCCGCACCCAGGAACCGGATTTTCCGGCCGCCCAGTTCCTCTGGGACGGCAAGCACCAGGGCCCGTGGCGGGCGGCGTTCCTGCGCGAGAACTACCCGGTGAGCCTGGTCAACCTGGCCGGTGAGCTGGTGGACCAGCGCAACACCCCGGCTTCCCTTGGCCGGTTGCGCAGCTCCCGCGTGGATTCCACCCGCGCCCTGGCCGATGCGGTGGCCCGCCTTGATGTTCCGGTGCAGACCTGGGTGCAGTCCAGCACCACTGCGATCTTTGGCGACGCCGGCGAGGCCCGGCTCACCGAATCCAGTGCGCTGCCCACCGGCAGCGCCGCGCTGCCGGAGATGACCGGGGTCGCCCGCCCCTGGGAGGAGGCGTTCGCCCAGGCCCCGGTGCGGGCCGAGCACAATTACGTACTGCGCACCTCACTGGTTTTCGGCGAGCAGGCGCCGCTGCTGCGCCGGCTGCTGTTGCTGGTGCGTTCCGGGCTCGGCGGCCCGGTGGGTACCGGGGCCCAGTGGGTCAGCTGGATCGCACTGGCGGACTGGCTGAAGCTGGTGCGCCAGCTGCTGGGCATCGAAGGCGAGCGCCCGGCGGAGGGCATCGTGCATGCCGCGGCCCCGCATCCGGTGCGCAACGAGGAGATGATGCGGGCGCTGCGCGCCAAGTACTCCATGCCCGGCATCGGGGCGCCGGCCCGCCTGGTGCAGACCGGGGCGAACCTGCTGGGCAGCAATCCGCGCATGGCGCTGACCGGACGCCACGTCACCAGCAGCGTGCTGGAGGAGCTGGGTTTCCAGTTCGACGAGCCCACTTTCGACCAGATGCTGCAACGGCTGCCGTAGCGCGCGTCCGCCCCACATTGGTGCTGGGGTACTGGCGGGCAAGGCGCCCACATGGCAAGGTAGTCTTCACGAGGCACAGATCACATTGGATGCCCGTGCTGGATCGGTCTTCGGACTGGTTCAGCACGGGCATTTTTCGTTCCGGCAGGGCCCGGGGCGGGGCCTGGAAAATTGCATAGCGCTGGAAGTTCATCATGATTTCACATCCAGGCACGCGCCCGATTACGTCGGCGGTGTCACATGGATGTGACATAAATTGATTTTCAACGCCTGTTGACACAAGCTCTTGTCTACACGAGATTTCGATCACACCAAGACTACGAGAACCTGAACAGTGGGGGACCTGATGATGGGCAAGGATGTAGCCGCACCTGAAATTCGCCGCAAGCAGCGGATGCCGAAACCGAGCGATATCGCCCGCTGGCGGGCCACCCCTCCCAGCGAGGACGTGCCCACGGCCAACGTGGGCACCGACGCCGCCTACACCACCGAGATTGCCGAGGACAGCGAAGCGCGGATCGTGAAGTTCACCCGGCCGCTGAAGAACATGAGCGAGGTGCGCCATTTCTTCCGGACCAACGAAACCCCGATCTACTTCGTGGGTGCCACCCCCTTCAATCTGCTCGGGCTGGACCGCTGGGTGCGCCGCTTCAGCTACATCTCCTACTATGACGGCTGGGACGGGGCCCATCCCCGGGTTTTCTCCCCCACCGAGAAGCCGTACATCGAATTCGAAAGCGGCGAGGCGATCAACAACTGGCTGCTGCAGAACCCGGAGGTGCGCGAGCACATCGATTCCCGGCGCCCGGCCAGCGGCGCGCGCCCGAAGATCGCCATGGTGTTCTTCGATGAGGAAACCGAGCAGATCTGCGAGGAGCTGGGCTACGACCTGATCCTGCCGCCGGCGGAACTGCGCACCCACCTGGACTCCAAGATCGTCACCACCGAACTGGGCAACAAGGCCGGGGCCGCCTCGGTGCCCAACGTGCTGGGCTATGCGACGAACTATGCGGATCTGCTGGAACTGGCGCGCAGCAACCGGCTGGGCACCGACCTGGTGGTGCAGACCCCCTACGGGGACTCGGGCAAGACCACGTTCTTCATCGCCGAGGAAGCGGACTGGGACAAGAACGCGGCGAACATGATCGGCGAGCAGCTGAAGGTCATGAAGCGGATCAACAACGTGCCGGTGGCCGTGGAGGCGGTGCTCACCCGCTGCGGCACCGTCGTCGGCCCGTTCCTGACCGAACTGGCCGGTTACGACGAGCTGACCCCCTACAAGGGCGGCTGGTGCGGCAACGAGATGCACCCCGACGTGCTCACCGCCTCCCAGCGGGCGCGGGCCATCGAGCTGGTGCGCAAGGTGGGCAGCGGGCTGCAGGACAAGGGCTACCGCGGCTTCTTCGAGGTCGACGTGCTGGTGGACACGGACAGCGACGAGGTGTACCTGGGTGAGCTGAACCCCCGCATCTCCGGGGCCAGCGCCATCACGAACGTGACCGCAGGGGCCTACGCGGACGTACCGCTGTTCCTCTTCCACCTGCTGGAGTTCCTGGACGTCGACTTCGAGCTGGACGTCGACGAGATCAACGAGCGCTGGGAGGCGCTGAGCGGGGCCGATATCTGGAGCCACATGATCATCAAGGAAACCGATGACATTGTGGAGTACCTCACCCACGCCCCACGCACCGGGCAGTACGTGCTGGACTCCTCCGGCAAGCTGCAGTACGTGCGCGCCGCGCTGGACTGGCACCAGCTGCAGCACCACAAGGAGGCTTTCTTCCTGCGCATCTACGGGGCGGAGGACTACCGCTGGAAGGGCGCTGATCTGGGGGTACTGGTCACCAAGGCGAAACTGCAGTACGAGGGGCGCAAGGGCACCAGGCTGAGCATCGACGCCAAGCACTTCATCTCCTCGGTGCGTTCGCTCTACAAGGGCATCCCGGTGCCCCCGGCGGCCGCCGAGTAGCCGTGCTTGCCCGGCGCCCGGCGGCTGGCGGTGGTATCCTCCGATGGATTGCAACTGACCACCGGGGAAAGGACAATGGGCGCCCGATGACACCTGCCAAGCCGAACCGGACCGTGACGGTCGAGAATTGGCAGCACCCGGAAAACCTGGCGTGGAGCTTCCAGAACCTCTCCGAAGTCCTGCCCACCGCCAGGGTCAGCCGCGGCGGTGAGCCGATCGCCAAGCTGCACCTGGTGCCGATGGACCTGGGCCGCATCGAGCTGCTGAAAAACAACGAGAACGAGCCGTCGCTGACCGTGCGCAGCGTCATCCAGGCCACCAACACCGACGGCTGGCTGGTGATGCACCAGGGCAAGATGCTGGTTGAGGAATACTTCGGGTCGATGACCTCGGTGACCGACCACCTGCTGATGAGCGTGAGCAAGACCCTGGTGGGCACCGTGGCCGGGATCCTGTGCGGGCAGGGCAAGCTGCAGGTCGACCGGCCGGTCACCGACTATGTCCCGCAGCTGGAGGCCAGCGGCTATGCCGGGGCCACCGTGCGCCACCTGCTGGACATGCGCTCGGGCATCAAATTCTCCGAGGAGTACCTGGACCAGCAGGCCGAGGTGCGCCTGCTGGAGCAGGCGATCGGCTGGGCGGTGCGCGATGTGCAGAACCGGAACCCGGCCCACGGCATGTACGAATACCTGGCCACCCTGCAGGCCAAGGCGCCGCACGGAGGCCCGTTCGAGTACCGTTCCTGCGAAACCGACGTGCTGGGCTGGGTGTGCGAGGCCGCCGGCGGGCAGCCGATGCAGCAGCTGTTGTCCGACCTGGTGTGGTCGCGCATCGGCGCGCAGCAGGACCTGGTGATGGGCACCGACCAGCTGGGCACCGGGATGTTCGACGGCGGCTTCAACGCGACCCTGCGCGACCTGGCCCGCTTCGGGCAGATCTACGTCAACGGCGGAACCGCGCTGAACGGCAACAAGGTGCTGGACGAGGCCTGGATCCAGGACACGTTCACCGGGGCGGCGGACTCCCGGCAGGCCTTTGAAGACTCCCCGGGCGACAACCGGATGCCCGGTGGGATGTACCGCAACCAGATCTGGTTCCCCTACCCCGGCTCCGACGTCGCCCTGGCCCTGGGGATCCACGGGCAGATGATCTACATGAACCCGAACACCGCCACCGTGGGGGTCAAGCTCTCCAGCTGGCCCTACCCGCAGGATCCGGGCAAGCTCTTCCCCACGATCCGGGCTTTCGACGCGATCGCGAACCATCTGGCGGCCAACCCTCCGCTGTAGGAGGCCCTGGTCCCCGCCCGCTTTGGTCTTTCCCGCCCCGGGCCCTTTCCGAGGTTAGCGCGCCGGCCCCGGCCTTTCACGGTCTTGCGTGCCCGCCCCGCTCCTTCGGGAGGTCTGCTTCTGGCCGAAGCACGGGAAGCGGCGCACCGGTGCCCGTTCCCCGGCCGTCGGCGGCGCCTGGCATAGGGTGGGTGGTGCCGCTACCCGCCACAGGAAGGAAGGCCGATGACCCGATCCACCCAGGCAGCCCTGTCCACCCTGGCCGCCACCGCGCTGCGCCTGGTGGTCGGCGCGGTGTTCATGATCCACGGCTGGCAGAAGTACCGTGAGGGCGTGCCGGCCACCGTGAAATGGCTGGAGACCATGGCCGTGCCCTATCCGACCCTGGCCGCCCCGGTGCTGATCGGCGTGGAACTCCTGGGCGGGGCGCTGCTGGTGCTCGGGCTGGCGACCCGGTTCGTGTCGCTGCTGCTGCTGGCGGAAATGGTGGCCGCGTTTTTCCTGGTGCACCGGGAAGCCGGGTTCTTTGCCGCCGACGGCGGGTATGAGCTGGTGCTGCTCCTGGCCGTGGTGCTGGCCGGTTTCGCTCTGACCGGGGCCGGGCGGGCCGGCGTGGACCGCTTCATCGGCCGACGCCGCGGGTTCTAAAACCGCCGGCCCGGTAACCAGGGGTGCCAAAACCACCGGCTCCGGCCACAGGTTCTGCACCCCACGCACGTCCGGTTCGATGCCGGCGCAGGTTCAGCGCACCTGGTGGCCCAGCAGCTGCGGCGCACCGGCCAAATAGGCCTGCAGCACCTGCAGCACCCCGTACTCGCTGTTCGGCGGGGCGGTGAACCGCGCCTCCTGCCGGATGGTGGGGTGTGCGTTGTGCATCGCGAAGGAATACGTCGCGGCCTGCAGCATCTGCAGGTCGTTGAGGTAGTCCCCGAACACCGCCGTCTGCTGTGGCCCGATGCCCAGGGATTCCTGCAGCCGGCGCACCGCGATGCCCTTGTGCACGCCCAGGTTCATCACATCCACCCAGTCCGGCCCGGAAATCACCACCTGCAGCTCCTGGCTGAGCGGTTCCAACACCTTGGCCACGGCCGCGGAATTCGCGGGGCTGTGGATCGCCAGCTTGATGGTCTCGTCGCGGACCTGCAGGAGATCGGGCACCGACTCGGTGCGCGCATAATAGGGGGCGACCGCCCGCGCCACCCGTTCGGTGGGCTGCTGCAGGTATCCCACCCGTCGCCCGCAGCGCACCACCGCCGCGTCCAGTTCCGGCCCGGCGTCCCGCAGCCGCCGGATCACGTGTTCCACCCGCTGCGGGTCGATCCCGTTTGAGTAGACCTCGGTCTCCCCACGCATCACCACGGTGCCGTTCTCGGCGATGATCGTCAATTCCGGGCCCAGTGCGGCGAACTGCTCGGCCAGCCGGGCGTGCTGCCGGCCGCTGGCCGGGGCGAAGGTGATGCCGCGCCGGTGCAGCTGGTCGATCACCGCCCAGGCGGCCTGGGGGATGTTCCCCTCCGGGTCCAGGAAGGTGCCGTCCATGTCCACCGCGACCAGTTTGATCTGCGCGGTGGGGTCAATCGCGTCGAAACGCAAGGTTCTCCTTTCCGCCCCGGCCGCCTAGCTCAGCAGCCGTTCGCCCAACGCCTCCAGACGCTGGGGTGCCAGCCCTCCGGCCAGCAGGTAGTCGGCGGCGCTGCCGTGGCGTTCCTCCACCCGGCGCAGCGCCCTGTCCAGGCCGGGGACACTGGTCCCCACCATCATCTCCACCATTTTCTCATCCACCCGCACCCCGGCCTGGGTGATCTGCTCGCGCATCGACTCCAGCCAGGCCCCGGACAGGGCGGCGGTGGAGGCCGCGTAGTCCTCGAATACGGCGTCGCGTTCGGCGCCGACCGCCAACAGCAGCAGCGCCACCGCCACCCCGGTGCGGTCCTTGCCGGCCGTGCAGTGCACCAGGGTGGAGTGCCGGTTGCCGGCGACCTCGTCGGCGATCCGCGCCCACACCGGGGCGTGTTCCAGCACCAGGGGCAGGTAGAGCTCCTCCAGCGAGGGCAGCTGCCCGCCCGGGGCGAACGCCCCCTCCAGCAGCGGCAGCCTGGTGCGCACCGCGGCGCCGGAGGTTTCCGGGAAGCCGTTGACCCGCCGGGCCTCAAAGTCGCTGCGCAGATCGAAGATGCGGGTGATGCCGGCCTGGGCGACCCACCCGGAGATCGCCTCATCCACATGGTGTGGTGCGGCGCTGCGGAAGAGCACCCCGGGGCGCACGGTGGCCGAGCCGGCCGCGATGCCCCCGACCTGGCGCACATTGGCCAGGCTGGCCGGGAACCGGGTTTGCGACGTGTCCGGCCCGGTGGCGGTGGGCGTGGGCCGCGCTGTCTGGCCGGCCTGCTCAAAAGTGTCCATCTGCTACCTCCTGCTCGTGCCGCAGTTCCCACGCTACCAAGTCCGGCGTCGCTTCCGGGGCCGCTGCTGCTCCCCCACGACCCGTTCCCGGCGCCGCCGCCACGACGCCGCCACCTTGGCAGGCTGCGGCACCATGCCTTCCCGGCTGCTGGGTGCTGGCTCCTGGCCCTTTGTTCCCTGGCGCTTCTGTTCCGGCGGGAGGAGCGGTGCCGGTTAGCCCGGTGAGCCTCCCGGGGCGACGGCGTACAGCTCGGGGCGGATCCGGGAAAGGTACGGATCCAGCTTGCGGATCGCCTGCTGGCGGATCGGGTCCACGTCGGCCATGATCAGCTGCGGGTCGTTGCCCGCCACCCGCAGGTTCTGCCCGTCCGCGCCGATGATGGTGCTGGTTCCGGCCATCGGGATCCCGCCCTGCACCGAGCAGTGGTTCGCCCAGGCCAGGTAGATGCCGTTCTCCATTGCCCGGGTGGGCAGCAGCTTCACCGCCAGGGACTCGGAGCCCTGCTCGGCGGCGGCCGGCACCAGCAGGATCCCGGCCCCGGCCAGGGCCGCGGCGCGGGCATGTTCGGGGAACTGCACGTCATAGCCGCTGGAGAGCGCGAACCCGGTGCCCTGGTAGTCGAAAACCTGCGGGGGCAGCTGGCCGGGGTCGAAGGTTTCGCGTTCCGCGGCGCTGCGCAGGTGGGCGCGGGCATAGCTGGCCAGCAGGTCCCCGGCGTCATCCACGAAGTAGCTGGTGATCTGCGGCCGGCCGGTCGCCCCGTCCGGCGGGTAGGCGGGCAGCGAATAGGCCAGGGCGATGTTGTAGGAGCTGGCGATCCCCGCCACCGCCTGGTGCACATCGCGCAGCCCGGCCGGGGAGAGCACCCGGGTGACCAGGTGCGGGTCCGCGCCGGTGAGGAACAGCTCCGGGCTGAGCAGCACGTCGCCGTGGTGTTCGGCGGCCATCTGCGCCGCCTGCTCCAGGTGGTGCAGGTTGCTGGTCACATCCGAGGGATGCGCGTCGTGCTGCAGTACTGCCAGGCGCATGGCCTTCCGCCTTCCCACCCCGTGCCGGTTCATCCGGTGCGGGCCTTTCCCGCTGCCACCAGCCTAGACCCGTTAGCCGGGCCCCGGCCAGCGCCTGCGAGCCAGCTCCCAGCAGCCGCGGCCGCCAGGTGGAGGCGACGGGCTGGGCCGGGCAAAGTGGTCGGGCCGGCAAGGCGCCCGGTCCGGGCAAGGTGACCTGGTCGGGCCGGCTACTCCTGCTGGCTGGCGTACTGTTCCTCGCTCAGCGATCCCAGCCGGGAGTGGCGTCGGCCGTATCCCAGGTAGATCCCGGCGCCGATCACCATCCAGATCCCGAAGACCGCCCAGGTGCGCCAGTCCAGGTTCAGCATCAGGAACAGGCAGGCGGCGATGCCCAGGATCGGGGTCAGCGGGTACAGCGGCACCCGGAAGGTGCGTTCGGCCTTGGGCTGGGTGCGGCGCAGGTAGATCACCGCGGCGCCCACCAGCGCGAACGCGAACAGGGTGCCGATGCTGGTCGCCTCGGCCAGCTGCCCCAGCGGGATCAGCGCGGCGGTGAGCGCCACGACGGATCCGACCACCAGGGTGCCGGCCAGCGGGGTGCCGGTGCGCGGTGAGACCCGGGCGAACAGCCGCGGGACCAGCCCGTCGCGGCCCATGCTCATCAAGATGCGGGTCTGCCCGTAGAGCACGGTGAGCACCACGGAGAGGATCGCCACGACCGCGGCCAGCGCGAACAGCAGCACCACCCAGCGCTGTCCGGTTAGTTCGGCGACGATCTGCACCAGCGCCGCCTCGGTCCCGTCGAACCACTGCCAGGGGCGCACCCCGATCGCGGCGACCGCGACCAGCACGTATACGGCGGTGACGATGAACATGGCGATCAGGATCGCCCGGGGCAGGTCGCGCTGCGGGTTGACCGCTTCCTCCCCTGCGGTTGAGGCGGCGTCGAACCCGATGTAGGAGAAGAAGACCATGGAGGCGGCCGCGCTCATTCCGGCGGCGCCCATCGGCAGCAGCGGCTGGAAGTTCCCGGCGTTGAACGCGGTGAATGCCACGACGGCGAAGAACACCAGGATGCCGATCTTGATGAGCACCATCACCGTGTTGGCCAGCGCCGACTCGCGGGCCCCGCGGGCCAGCAGCACCATGGCCAGCACGACGGTGGCCAGCGCCGGCAGGTTGACGGCCCCGCCCTCGGCCGGGCCGGCGGCCAGGGCATCGGGCAGCGCCAGGCCGAACACCGCCAGGGTCTGGTTCACGTACTGCCCGGAGCCAACCGCGACGGCCGCGACCGAGACCGCGTACTCCAGCACCAGGCACCAGCCGCACACCCAGGCGATGCCCTCGCCCAGGGTGGCGTAGGAGTAGGAGTAGCTGGACCCGGAGACCGGGACCATGCCGGCCATTTCCGCGTAGCTGACCGCCGAGAGCAGGGCGGTGACACCGGCCAGCACGAAGGAGAGCCAGATGGCCGGGCCGGCGATCGGCACCGCGTCGCCCAGGATCACCAGGATGCCGGTGCCCAGGGTGGCGCCCACGGAGATCATCGTCAGCTGCAGGACCCCGAAGCTGCGCCGCAGCTTGCCGTGCCCGGCGTTGTCGGCGGCCTCGCTGACCATGTGGTTGATGGATTTGCGGCGGCGCAGCTGTGCCGCCAGGGCGGTGCGGGCCGTTGGGGAGGGGTGGTGGGGCAGCTGGGGTGCGCTGCCGGTGCCGGTTGGCTGTTTGCCAGAGGGCGTGCTCACTTCTCTGTCATTCCTTCGCCGTTGTCCTTCGTCAAGCCCGCACGACGGCAGCGCTGCGCTGTGCCGTGTGCTTCCGGTTGCGAAAGCTCGGGCGGGGCCGGCTGGTCCCGCCCAAGGGCGTCAGCCATGCTACCAACGCCCACTGTGAGCCACCGCCTGCCCGGCCCACCGCCGCGGGTCCTCCGGCGGCGGGCCGCGGCACGCCACGGAACACTGCGCAACGCCCCTGGGCCGGTGCGCACGGTTCCCATGCGGCGTCGTCCGGGGGCAGCGGGCCCGCGGTTTCCAGCCTTGGCGCCGTTTGAGCGAAAATCGGTTTGACTTGGATAGATTCCGTTCGATCGGGTGGCATGCCCGGGCTGCGAAGTGCGGCGTCCAGGGGGTCGTTCCCCCCGGTCCGGCGCCCGCGGTTCGGCGCCGGCAGCGGATCGGGCCCGGACAAAGGAGCCTGCGCCGGCCGCGCACGGCATGCCCGGCTTCACCCGCGGCTGTGGCGCAGAGCACGTGCAACGCGCCCCTGTTCGGGCGCTGGAGGATGTGGCCGCGCCCGGCCGGCTGCGTCTAGAGTCAAGACATGAGCGATGCGATCTTCCCCCTGGCCACCGGACGGCTGGAACTGCGATTCCACACGGCCGAGGACGCCGCGGACCTGCTGCGCGTCTACGCGCAGGAACCGGTGGCCCGCTACCTCCTGGAGGAGCGCTGGGATGAGGAGTACACCCAGGAGCAGCTGGCCAAACGCGTGGTGCGCACCAGCCTGGACGAACCGCCGCACGCCCTGGCCCTGGTGATCGCCGACGGCTCGGGGCGCTACGTCGGGGACCTGGCCCTGTGGCTGACCGACATCCCGCACCGGCAAGCGGAGATCGGCTGGGTGCTCGATCCCCAATGCGCCGGGCTGGGTTACGCGACCGAGGCGGCCGCGGCCCTGCTGCAGGTGGCCTTCACCCGGCTGGGCGTGCACCGGATCGCCGCCGAAATGGATGCCCGCAACACCGCCAGCGCGGCGCTGGCCCGGCGCCTGGGCTTCCGGCTGGAGGGGCACCTGCAGGAGCACCTGTACAGCAAGGGCGAATACACCGACACCCTGATCTTCGGCATGCTGGCCGTGGACCTGCCGGGGCAGGGCCCCGCAGCGGCGGACGCTGAGACACCCGCGGACGATGAGACACCGGCCGCGGATCCCGCCTGCAGCCCGGCCGCCGCCACGGAGCAAGGCACGGGCCGCCCATGACCGGCGAGGGGAACACCCCGGAGGACGGCGGAAGGGGCGTGAACGCCCTGAACGCCCTGCCGGGTGGGGCCGGGCACGGCGCGGCGGCCGTCGCCGCCATCGGCACCGGTGCGGTGCGCGGGCGGCTGCTCACCGCGAAGGTCATGCGCCTGGGCCAGCACGCGATCACCGGGGTCCTGCTGGTGATCGCGGTGGTGCGCGGCATGGCCGAAAACACCGGACCCAGCTGGCTGGTGCTGGCCGCCGGGATCGGCTTCGCGCTGTGGTATCTGGGCGGGCTGCCGCGGCTGGCCCGGCGGGAATCGGCGGCCGGGCTGGACGCCTCGGGCAGGACCATGCTCTGGCTGGGGGTGCTGCTGGCGATCTGGGCGTCCGGGCTGGCGGCCAGCAGCGAATTCATGTGGCTGGCGTTCAGCCTGTGGCTGTTGATCGGGCATCTGCTGCCGCTGGCCAGCTCCGTGCTGGTCTCGCTGCTGGTGTACGCGCTGGCGATCGTCGCCCCCTTCCTGCACCACGGGCATACCAGTTACGCCAGCATCATCGGCCCGCTGGTGGGCGGGTGCTTCGCGTGGGGCATCTCCCGCGGCTACCTGCAGCTGCTGCGCGACGCACAGGAACGCAACGCGCTGGTCAGCTCGCTGCTGCAGGCGCACCGCGAGATGGCCGGGCTGCACGAGGAGCTGGCCCGGTCCCAGCACCAGGCCGGGGTGCTGGCCGAGCGGGCCCGGCTGGCCCGCGACATCCACGACACCGTCGCCCAGCAGCTGGCCTCCATCTCGCTGCACGCCCGGGCCGCCACCGGCGCGGGTGACGCCGCCGGGGCGGTCAGCGCCCTGGAGCGGGTGCAGCAGCTGGCCGGCCAGGCGCTGGCGGACCTGCGCCGGATCATCGCCGCGCTGGCCCCGGCCGAACTGGAGGACCAGGCGCTGGCGGGGGCGCTGGGGCGGATGTTGGAAAAGCTGGGCGAGGAGACCGGGATCCGCACCGAACTGCGGGCCGACCCGGACGTGCCGGCGCTGGACACCACGGTGCAGGTGGCGCTGCTGCGCGTCGCCCAGTCGGCGCTGGCCAACATCCGCCGCCACGCGCACGCCAACCAGGTGGTGCTCTCGCTGCAGCTGGCCGGTGGTATGGTGCGTCTGGACATTTTCGACGACGGAATCGGGTTCGACGCCGACAGCTGGCAGCAGGCGCCCACCCACCTGGGCGACGGCGGGTTCGGGCTGCGCTCGATGCGCGAACGGCTGCGGGAGCTGGGCGGCGGGCTGGATGTGGAAAGCACCCCGGGCACCGGCACCGGGCTGTCCGCCTACCTGCCGTTGCGGCCCTGACCGAGGAACTCTGACCAAGGAACTCTGACCATGGAAAGGGGAGGAGAGCGCCGATGATCCGCATCATGCTGGTCGATGACCACCCGATCGTGCGCACCGGGCTGAAGGCCGTGTTCGACAACTACCCGGACATCACCGTCGCCTGCCAGGCCGGCAGCGGCGAGCAGGCCGTCGAACTGGCCCGGCAGTGCCCCATCGACGTGGTGCTGTGCGACCTGCGCCTGGGCGAGGGGATGAACGGGGTGCAAACCACCGCGGCGCTGCGCGCCCTGCCCGCTCCCCCACAGGTGCTGATCCTGACCACGTTCGACAAGGACGCCGAAATCCTGGCCTGCGTGGAGGCCGGCGCGGCCGGGTACCTGCTCAAGGACGTCGCCTCGGACACCATCGTCGATTCGGTGCGCCAGGCCGCGGCCGGCCGGATGGTGCTGGCCCCGGAGATGGCCCAGCGCGTGCTGGCCGGGCTGCGCACCGCCCGCCCGGTGCTCACCGCCCGGGAACGCGAGGTGCTGCAGCTGCTGGCGACCGGGGCCAGCAACAGGCAGATCGCTGGCTCCCTGTTCGTAACCGAGGCGACGGTGAAGACCCACCTGGTGCACATCTTCGACAAGCTGCAGGCCACCAGCCGCACCCAGGCTGTAGCCGCGGCGCGTGAACAGGGCTTGATCTAACCCTCCCCCTCCGCCCCCGCACCCCGGCCCGCTCGGCGCACTAACGCAACCGACGCCGGTGCGCATCAACCAAACGGTTGAGCCGGCTTTCGACCGCTTCCCCGATTTGGGTCCCGCCAAAAATCGGTTGACTGGAAGCATGTTGACTTCCCTCTCTTCCTCGCTGACCTCCCGGCGCGGCGCGACCGGCTGGCTGCTGGGCTTCCTGGCCGTCATCGCCGTGCTGTTCTCCGTGCTTTCCTCCGCCGACGCGGCCACCCGCGCCCCGGACAGCGGCGTGCCGGGCTCCGAATCCGCCCGGGTGCAGCAGCTGCTGGACGGCTTCGAATCCTCCGGCCGCAGCACCGCCGTGCTGGTGGCCACCCGGCCCGACGCCGCAACACTGACTGACGCGGATCGGACCGCGCTGGATCAGCTTCAGGGGCGCCTGTACCTGGCCGGGGTGCAGCTGGGCAAGCCGCTGCTCAGTGATGACGCCCAGGCCGGGATGCTCACCGCCAGCTGGGATGAGCGCGGCAGCCTGGCCGACCGGCAGGTGGTCGCCGAACTGCGTGAGCAGCTGGCCGCCGCCCCCGCCGCCGCCCTGCAGGTGCAGGTGACCGGCGGGCCGGCGTTCGCGCTGGACGTGGCCCACTCCTTCGACGGGGCCGATTTCACGCTGCTGGCGGTGACCGTCGCCATCGTGGCGGTCCTGCTGATCCTCACCTACCGCTCCCCCATCCTGTGGCTGCTGCCGCTGGCCGTGGTCGGCCTGGCCGACCGGGCCGCCAGCCTGGTCACCGCCGCGCTGGCCGGGGTGTGGGACCTGCACTTTGACACCGGGGTGCTCTCGGTGCTGGTGTTCGGCGCCGGCACCAACTATGCGCTGCTGCTGATCTCCCGCTACCGCGATGAGCTGCGGGTGCACGCCGGGCACCGCGCGGCGCTGGCCGCCGCCTGGCGCTCGAGCTTCGAGGCCATCGCCACCTCCAATCTCACCGTCGTGCTGGCGCTGGCCAGCCTGGTGCTGGCGGTCATGGAGGACACCCGCGGCCTGGGGATCGCCTGCGCGGTGGGGCTGCTGATCGCCGCGCTGTTCGTGCTCGGGCTGCTGCCCCCGGTGCTGGCCCTGGCCGGACGCAAGGTGTTCTGGCCGCTGGTGCCGGCCCCGCACCAGCCGGCCCCACGCCGCAGCCGGTGGGCGCAGATCGCCACCGCGGTCACCGCCCGCCCGGTGCTCTCCCTGGTCTCGGTCGGTGCCGTGCTGGCGGTGTTGGCCGCCGTGCTCACCGGCACCGGCCTGGGCTTGAAGCCCGCCGAGCAGTTCCGCAGCCCGATGGAATCGGCGAGCGCCTCAACGGTGCTCACCGAGCACTTCCCGGCCGGGGAAACCCAGCCGGCCACCATCCTCACCCATCCCGCCCAGGCCCCACAGGTGGCCCGGGCCGCCGAACAGGTGCCCGGCGTGCAGCGGGTGAGCGAAATGGGCCGCAGCGCCGACGGCTCCTGGCAGCGGCTGCTGCTGGTGGGCCAGGCGGACCCCGGATCGAGCGAAGACCAGCAGATGCTGCGTGAGGTGCGCACCGCCATCCATGCGGTGGACGGGGCCGATGCGCTGCTGGGCGGGGCGGGTGCCGAACAGCTCGACGCCCACAACGGGCACCTGCGGGACTTTGCCGTGATCGCCCCACTGGTCTTGGGCATCTGCTTCGTGATGCTGCTGGTGCTCACCCGCTCTTGGCTGACCGCCGCCCTGCTGGCGCTCGTGAACCTGCTCAGCACCGCGGCCGCACTGGGGCTGGGCGGGCTGATCGGCTCACTGGTGCTGGGCACCAGCGCATTCGATGTGCAGGTCCCGCTGCTGGCCTTCCTGTTCCTGGTCGCGCTCGGGGTGGACTACACGATCTTCCTCACCCAGCGGATCAAGCAGGAGGCGGCCCGCCAGCCGATCCGGGAGGCGGTGATCGACGCCGTCGGGCACACCGGTGCGGTGATCACTTCCGCCGGCGTGGTGCTGGCCGGGGTGTTCGCGGCGCTGGCCACCCTGCCGCTGATGGTGCTGGGCCAGCTGGGCCTGGTCGTCGGGCTCGGGGTGCTGCTCGATACCTTCCTGGTGCGCACCGTGCTGGTTCCGGCGCTGTTCACGCTGCTGGGGCGGCGCAACATCCCGGCCTGGGCGCCGACCCGGCAGCCGGAAACCGCTGCGGCGTCCCGCACCGAGATGGCGCAGACGCCGCGCAGCTAGCGCGCCACCGTGCCGGCCCGGGGCCGTGAGCAGCGAGCCGGCGGCAGTCATTTTCCAATCAACCGGGCAGCCGTGGAGCACCACGGAGCACTGCCCAGCAACCACCGCTGCCCTAACTCCCGGGGCATCACCAAACCACAAGGAGAAAACAGATGCGCAAGATCCTGAACTGGGCCTTTGGCTACATGCTGGTCGGGGTGGCCTCCGGCCTGTTCTACCGCGAGTTCACCAAGGCCAACGACTTCCCGGCCGGCGAATTCACACAGCTGGGCCTGGCCCACACCCACCTGCTCACCCTGGGCTTCATCGTCCTGCTGATCGTGCTGCTGCTGGAGAAGGCGTTCGCGCTCTCCACGCACCGCAAGCTGTTCGGCTGGTTCTTCGCCACCTACAACGCCGGGGTCATCCTCACCTCGGCGATGCTCATCGTACACGGCATGCTCACCGTGCGCGGGGTGGAGTCCTCCGCGATGATTGCCGGGTTCGCCGGGTTGGGGCACATGTTCCTGACCGCCGGGATGATCCTGCTGTTCGTGCTGCTGCGCCGCCAGGTGCGTCCTGCCATGGCGGGCGGCACCACGGCCGCTGCCGATCAAGCCGGGCTGCAGCGCTAGCGCTCGGCGGTGAGGGCTGCGGGGTACTCGGACCAGACCGGGGACCAGCCCAGCAGCACCAACCCGGGTGTGGCCTTCTGGCCGCACCCGGGTCATTGGGCAGGGGTGCGCTCGAACTTTCTTGACGGGTCTGCTCAAATCGGGCTGCATCTGGTGACAGTCCTGGTGCGGCCGCACCATGGCACAGCTGCTGTACGCGTCACCTTCTGCTGTAGATGTCCTGCCCTGGGATGTGTCGATGTCCTTGGGTAGCACAGTAGAATCAGTGACTTGCAAATAATTGTGAACCGCGGGCCCACAGTCTATGGCGTGGACCTGGACCCGCAGACCCGCTGCGCGCACTACCACCAGGACGTCGACGTCATCGCGATCAAGCACTACTGCTGCGCCAGGTACTACCCCTGCCACCGGTGCCACGCCGAGCTGGCCGATCACCCGGCCCAGGTTTGGCCGTTACGCCACTTCGACCAGCCGGCAGTGCTGTGCGGAGTGTGCGGCACCCAAATTAGCGTCGCCCAATACCTGGGCACCGACCACTGCCCGCACTGTGCGGCGCAGTTCAACCCCGGGTGCAAGCTGCACCGCGAACTGTACTTCGCCGGCGCGGAAACATGCCGCGGCAGCGACACGGACGAGCCCCTGCCGGGCCTCGAATCCCGGCCCGACAACTAGCGCCCTGCCCGTCCGGGGAGCGGCTGCCCCCGCGTGGAGTTCGTTCCCGTGCGGAGTTCGACCCCTGTGGGGTTCGAACCCGCGGCGGGGTGCCGGCGTTAGCCCCGGCGCGGGGCGGCGGCTATCCTTCCCAGGGAAGCCGGCCGGATTCGTTGGCGACCTGCGGCACCACCAGGACTGGGCGGCCCTGCCGGTGCGACAGGCTCACGGCGATCGACCCGTCAATGAACTGCTCCATGCGGTTGCGCCAGCCCTTGCGGCGCGTGCCGACCACGATCATGTTGGCATCCAGCTCCTCGGCCAGTTGCGCCAGCGCCTTGGCCGGGTCCCCTTCCACCTCGCGCGCCTCCCAGCTGACGTGCAGCGGATCGAACACCTCAGCCAGGTGATCGCGCAGCCCCTGTGGGAACGGCACCTCCTGCTCATCGGGGTGCGCCGAACCGCTGATCGCCGGGCTGGCCTCGGCCAGGTTCTCGGGCAGGCGCTGGGTGATGAACCGTCCGGTGTGCACGTGCACGCACACCACGCGGGCCTGCAGCTGCGCGGCCAGCGGGGCGACCGCGTTGAGCACCGTCGGGGACTGGTCCGGCTCGACGCCGACCAGCAGGGTGGCGGTGGAAGGGGACGGGTTCTGGGTCATCGGTACTCCCGTGCTCGTGCAGCACCTGCGCCACTCAAAGTGCAGGTGGCGGCGAGGATCTTCGCCGCTCAACCCCAGTATGGCATGGCCGCCGAACGCTTTGGCACCGCCGGACGCCCCGCCCCAGCGGTGCTGCGCGGGTGCTGCGCGGACGCTGTCGGGCACGGCCGGTAGGGTGGGGTGCATGCTGCAGACCCTGGCGATCAGCGGGTACCGTTCGGTGCGCGACCTGGTCATCGAACTGGCCCCGCTGACCGTGATCACCGGGGCCAATGCGGTAGGCAAATCCAATGTCTACCGCGCGCTGAAGCTGATCAGCGAGCTCGGCCATGACGGGGCGATCGCCTCCCTGGCCCGCGAGGGCGGGCTGGGTTCGGCCGCGTGGGCCGGACCGGAGGCCGGGAGCCGTCCGCGCGGCAGGCGGGATTCGGGGCCGGCGCAGGGCACGGTGCGCCGCGAACCGGTCGCCCTGAAGCTGGGGTTCGCCTCCGACGAGTACGGGTACGCGGTGGATCTGGGGCTGCCGGTGCCGGACACGGACATGCGCGACCCGAGCATGTTCGGCCAGGACCCGGTGCTCAAGAGCGAGGCGGTCTGGTTCGGGCCGGTGCTGCGCCCGTCGACCACCAGCATGCTGCGCCAGGGGGCGCTGGTGCAGATCCGCGGGCAGGCGCGCCTGGAGGACAGCGGGCTGCGGCTGCCCGAGTGGGAGTCGGTGCTCTCCACCATCGACGCCTCCAGCGCCCCGGAAGTGAGCCAGCTGCGGGTGATGCTGCAGGGCTGGCGGTTCTACGATGCGCTGCGCACCGATGCCGGCGCACCGGCCCGGGCCGAGCGGATCGGCACCCGCACCCCGGTGTTGGCCTCCGACGGGGCGGACCTGCCCGCGGCGGTGCGCACCATCCACGAGATGTCCAGTCCCGCGGCGTTCAACCAGGCGATCGCCGACGCGTTTGACGGATCCCGTCTGGAGGTGCGTTCGGAGCACGGGCGCTTCAGCCTGCACCTGCACCAGCCCGGCCTGTTGCGCCCCCTGCAGGCCAGTGAGCTTTCCGACGGGACGCTGCGCTACATCCTGCTGGCCACCGCCCTGCTCTCCCCGCGCCCGGCCCCGCTGCTGGTGCTGAACGAACCGGAAAACAGCCTGCACCCGCAGCTGCTGCCGGCGCTGGCGGCCCTGATCGCCCACGCCTCCCGGGACTCGCAGATCGTGGTGGTCTCCCACTCCCCGCAGCTGGTGGCGGCGCTGGAGCGTGAGGGGGCGCTGCGCCACGAACTGCTCAAGGAGGCCGGGGAGACGATCCTGCAGGACCAGGGAGTGTTCGACCGGCCGGCCTGGGCCTGGCCGCGGCGCTAGCTGCCGCACTGCGCACCGGTGCTGCCGACCTGACCGCCCGCGACGCTGCTCAACTCCGGCGACACGGCTCAACGCCTGCGACGCTGCTCAACGCCGGCGTGGGGCCGCTAGAGCGGAGCGTCCTGGCCCTGCGGGACGTCCAGTCCCAGCAACGCGTTCTCGGTGACCTCCATCAGCGCCGGGTGGATCCAGTATTGGCCGCGGGCCGCGGTGTAGGCGTCGATGCCCAGGTTCATGGCCATCACCACCGGCTGGATCAGGTTTGAGGCCTGGTAGCCCATCACGTGCGCGCCCAGGATCGAACCGTCACGCCGATCGGCGACGACCTTGAACAGCCCGGTCTGATCCTCCAGCGCCCAGCCGTAGGCGGTGTCCCCCACCATCTGGGTTTTGGTGCTCACGTTCTGCCGGCCGATGCGCTGCACCGCCTCCTGCTCGGTCAGCCCGATCTGCGCCAGCTCCGGGTGGGTGAACACCGCCGCGGGCACCGCCCGGTTGGAGTTCGCCCGCAGCGCGTGCGGGTGCTGCAGGTTGTGGGCCACCACCCGGGCCTCGTAGTTGGCCACGTGCTTGAGCTGCTCGGTGCTGCAGATGTCCCCCAGCGCGTAGAGCCCGGGCACCGGCTGGCCGCCGCGCAGCACCCGCTGGTACTCATCGACCACCAGCCGGCCGTCCTGGTGCAGGTCCAGCCCGGCCTGCTGCGCGCCGATCAAATCCGTGTTGGGTTTGCGCCCGGTGGCCACCAGGACGATGTCCGCGGTGTGGGTGCCCGCGCTGGTGTGCACTTCCAGGGTCCCGTCCGCGTTCTTGGTGATCCGCTGGGTTTCGGTGTTGCGCTCAACGTTCCAGTACTTCGGGGCCTCGGCGTTGAACGCGTCGCGGATCTCCGTGTCCATGTGCCGCATCAGGTGTTGGCGGCGGATCAGCTGGGTGGTGCGGGAGCCCAGCCCGGAGAAGATCGCGGCGAACTCGCAGGCGATGAACCCGCCGCCGACGATCACGATCCGCTCCGGCAGGCGCTCCAGACGCATCACCGTGTCCGAGGTGTGCACCCCGGGCAGGTCGCAGCCCTCAATGTCCGGGATCACCGCGCGGGATCCGGCGGCAATCACCAGCTGCTCGGCGCTGATGCTGGTGCCCTGGGCGGTGCGCAAGCCGTGGGTGCCATCCAGGGTCACCTCTTCGGCGATGACCCGCACATTGGGCGACTGGTCCCGGTATTCGTAGCCGTTCTGCGCAATCGGGTCGATGCGGGAGAAGATCCGGTCGCGGATCGCCGGCCAGTCGGCGCTGCCCTCCGGCAGGGACACGTTCAGCCGCTGCGCCTCGACGGGGGTGCGGGCCAGCTCGGCCGGGCGCACGAACATCTTGGTGGGGATGCAGCCCACGTTCAGGCAGGTGCCGCCGAACGGCCCCTTTTCCGCGATCGCGACCTGCTTGTCGTCCCAGTAGTCGGTGAGCAGCGTGTTGCCCGAGCCGGCGCCGATGATTGCCAAATCCACCTGATGCTGTGTCATGAGCTCATGGTAGGCACCTTGCCGGCCCTGCGCACAGTGTCGCACGCCGCATTGCGTGTCGGGCCACTCTCACCGGTGGTTCGCGGCGCGGCCTCTCATCACCCGGGGCCGGCTCTCATCACCCGGGGCCGGCTCCCATCACCCGGGGCCGGCTCCCATCATTCGGCGCCGGCTCCTACTGCCCGGTGGCCAGCTGCCCCAGCTCGATGGAGGTGTCCTGCAGCCGATCCGGTTCGACCCGCTGGCCCACCAGGGAACGCAACGTGTCGTTCACATCCCAGATGTTCACGTTCATCGCCGCGGTGATCCGACCCTCACGCAGCCAGAACATGATGAACTCGCCCTCGTCCATGTCCCCGCGCACCACATCGGCGTCCCCGTCCTGGCGGTCCCCGACGTACTCCATGCCCAGCTCGAACTGGTCAGTGAAGAAGTAGGGCAGCCAGTCATACTGCTCGTCGGCACCGGTGAGCGTGGCCGCGGCCAGCTTGCCCTGGCGGATCGCGTTGTCCCAGTGCTCCACCCGCAGCTGGCGGCGCAGCGTCGTGTTGAACGCCTGGGCGATGTCCCCGACGGCCAGCACGTCCGGGTCCGAGGAGCGCAGGGACGCGTCGACCACTACGCCGTGATCGGTTTCGATCCCGCTGGCGGCGGCGACCTCCAGGTGCGGGCTGGCGCCGATCGCCAGGAGCACCAGGTCCGCGCCGGTCTGCCAGCTGCCGGCGTGCACCACCAGCTGGTCGGCGCCGCGTTCGATCCGGTCCACGTGGGTGGCCAGCTCAAACCGCACCCCGGCCTCCTGGTGCATCCGGGTCAGGTGGTTGCCGAAGGGTTCGCCCAGCACGTTGCCCAGCGGGATGCGCGACGGAGAGATGACGGTGACCTCCGCGCCCTGCTGGCGGGCGGAGGCCGCGGCCTCCATGCCGATCCACCCGGAGCCGACGATCACCAGGCGGGTGCCCTCCTTCAGGTCCTCGCGCAGCGCCCGGGCGTCGTCGATGGTGCGCAGCACCCGCACCCCGGGCAGGTCCGCCCCCTCAATGCCGCCGCTGGGGTTGGCCCGCGACCCGGTGGCCAGCACCAGCTGGGCGTAGTCCAGTGTGCCGCCGCCGTCCAGGGCCACCCGTTTGGCGGTGCGGTCGATCGCCTCCACCCGGGTGCCCAGCAGCAGGTCGATGTCGTGCTCGGCGTACCACTGCTCGTCGTGCACGGTGAAGTCCGGCAGCTCGCTGCTGCCCTGCAGGAAGTCCTTGGACAGCGGCGGACGCTCATAGGGCAGGTGCTCCTCGCCGGCGATCAGGGTCACCGCCCCGCCATAGCCGCGTTCGCGCAGCTCGCTGGCCGCGGTGGCGCCGGCCAAGCCGCCGCCGATGATGATCACTGGTGCCTCTGACATGATCCTGCCCCTTCTGGGCGCCGGGACCAACCCCGGGCCCCGGTGTTGCCTTGAGCCTGTCCTCTGCTTCGATCCTCACACCGTTGCCTGGCGCGTGGCAAGAGCTGGAGCGTGGCGAGGCAGGTTCCCGGGAGCTGGAGGCTGACCGAGACGCATCTCACAGGCAGCGGGATTTGCGCGATAATTGGCGGCACCCGCGCCGGGGGTTGCCGGGCGTTAACCTGCGGTTCAGGCCCCGGTTGCCGGTGCGACAGCTGGCTTGGGCAGCATCGGCCTTGGTGCCGCCGCATCGATCACGGCGGCCAGGAAAACTTCAGTTGAAGGGTAGATCATGTTTTCTCGTACCAAGAGGTTGGTTCCGGCCGCGGCCGCGCTGGTGTTGGGCGTCGGCGCCCTGTCCGGGTGCTCGGTGGGTGCCGGGGCGGTGGAGTCCAGCCAGGATCCGGCCCCGCTGCTGGATCGTGCCGCCACCGGTGGGCTCTCCGAGCACGGCGGGGCGCGGCGCATGGACGGTGACACCACCGATGCGGTGCGCGAGGCGGTGAAGGACGCCGGGGCGAAGAACGTCATCCTGCTCATCGGCGACGGCATGGGCGATTCGGAAATCACGGCCGCCCGCAACGTCGCCGAGGGTGCCGGCGGCTTCTTCAAGGGGCTGGACGCGCTGCCGCTGACCGGGCAGTACACCCACTACGCGCTGGACAAGGAAGGCAAGCCGGACTACGTGACCGACTCGGCCGCCAGCGGGACCGCCTGGGCCACCGGCACCAAGTCCTACAACGGTGCGATCTCGGTGGACATCCATGGCAAGAGCCAGCAGAGCCTGCTGGAACTGGCGAAGGAAGGCAACCTCGCCACCGGCGTGGTCACCACCAGCGAAATCCAGGACGCCACCCCGGCCGTGCAGTATTCGCATGTGGCCGAGCGCAAGTGCTATGGGCCGGAGGCCACCAGTGAGAAGTGCGCGCAGAACGCCCTGGAAAACGGCGGGGCCGGCTCGATCACCGAGCAGATGCTGGCCACCCGACCGGACCTGGTGTTCGGCGGCGGGGCGGAGACCTTCGCGGAGAAGGCCAAGGCCGGGGACTACAAGAACAAGACCCTGCGCCAGCAGGCCAACGAGCGCGGCTACACGATCGTGGAGGACACCGCCGGGATGCAGCAGGCCCAGGCGGCGAACCAGGACACCCCGCTGCTGGGGCTGTTCGCCGAGGGTAACATGGAGGTGCGCTGGACCGGGGATCTGGCTTCCAAGGACGGCATCTCCAAGCCGGCCCAGCAGTGCAAGGACAACCCGGCGCGGGACTTCGAAAAGGCCCCGGACCTGAAGAGCATGACCTCCAAGGCGATCGACCTGCTCAAGGACGATGAGGACGGGTTCTTCCTGCAGGTCGAGGGCGCCTCGATCGACAAGCAGGACCACGCGGCGAACCCGTGCGGTCAGATCGGCGAGACCGTGGACCTGGACGAGGCGGTGCAGGAGGCGCTGTCCTTTGCCAAGGAAGACGGTGAGACCCTGGTGGTGGTCACCGCCGACCACGCGCACACCAGCCAGATCGTGGCCCCGGACACCGCGTCCCCGGCACTGACCTCCAAGCTGGTCACCGCGGACGGCAGTGAGATGGCGATCCTCTATGGCACCGGTGAGGAGGCTGCATCCCAGGGCCACACCGGCGCGCAGCTGCGCATCGCCGGCTACGGTCCGGGGGCCGCGAACGTGGTGGGCCTGAGCGATCAGACGGACCTGTTCTTCACGGTGCGTGACGCGCTGGGGCTGGGCAAGTAGCAGCACCGCAACCCCAACAGCATCAGGGGCCGATCCAGTGGATCGGCCCCTGATGTGCTGCGTGAAAAGTGGGTGTGATTCAGCTTTTGGCACCGCGGCGGCACCCGGTGCGCCGACCGCACCCGGCGGCGGGTTAGCGCAGCACCACGGTGCGGTTACCCCAGAGGAACACCCGCCCCTCGCAGTGCCAGCGCACCGCGTTGGACAGCGCCTTGCATTCGCTGTCGCGCCCGGCGGCGACCAGGTCCTCGGGCATGTAGGTGTGGTCCACCTCCACCACCTGCTGGGCGATGATCGGCCCCTCGTCGAGCTCCGAGTTCACATAGTGGGCGGTGGCGCCCACCGTCTTCACCCCGCGCTCCCACGCCTGGTGGTAGGGCTTGGCGCCCTTGAAGGAGGGCAGGAAGGAGTGGTGGATGTTGATGGTCTTGCCGGTCAGCTCGGTGGCCAGTTCATCGGAGAGCACCTGCATGTAGCGGGCCAGGACCACCAGTTCGGTGCCGGTCTGCTCGATCAGCTGCAGCAGTTCGGCTTCCGCGGCTGGCTTGGTCTGCTTGGTGACCGGGATGTGGTGGAAGTCGATGCCGTGCCATTCCACCAGTGAGCGGTGGTCCGGGTGGTTGGAGACCACCGCGACCACATCGATGGGCAGCTCCCCGGTGTGGGCACGGAAGAGCAGGTCGTTCAGGCAGTGGTCGAACTTCGAGACCATGATCAGGGTGCGGGTCTTCTGCCCGCGTTCGCGCAGGTTCCAGTCCATCCCCCATTCCTCGGCGACCGGGGTGAAGTCCTCGCGCAGCCGCTGCAGCAGGTCCGCGCCGTCCTGCCCGGCGAAGTCCACGCGCATGAACAGGCGCTCAGCGCTCATGTCATCGAACTGCTTCAGCTCCACGATGGTGCGCCCGTGCTTGACCAGGAAGCCGGTAACGGCGTGCACGATGCCGGCCGCCTCCGGGCATTGCAGGGTCAGAACGTGCCGGACCTGCTCGCTCATCCTCGTTTGTCCTTTCACTTCTTCTCCAGGCGCCCGCCCGGTGCCCGCGAGGGTTCGCGGCCGGGTCGCGCCTGGTGTGTTTGCTTCCAGCTTAGGGCCTTGGAGCCGGTGGGTTTGGGCCGGTCCAGCTTGCGGGGCGGGCTCGGCGGGGCCGGACTCAGCACTGGGCCAGGGTCAGCGCCAGCCCGCCGCGCGAGGTTTCCTTGTACTTGCTCTTCATGTCCGCCCCGGTAGCGCGCATGGTCTCGATCGCCGCGTCCAGGCTCACCGTGTGCTGCCCGTCCCCGTGCAGGGCCAGGCGGGCGGCGTTGATCGCCTTCACCGAGGCGATCGCGTTGCGTTCAATGCATGGAATCTGCACCAGCCCACCGACCGGATCGCAGGTCAACCCCAGGTTGTGCTCCAGGGCCACCTCCGCGGCGTTCTCCACCTGTTCGGGGGAGCCTCCAAGCACGGCGCACAGTCCTGCGGCTGCCATCGCGCACGCCGAGCCGACTTCGCCCTGACATCCAACTTCTGCCCCGGAGATCGAGGCATTGGTTTTGATGATGATCCCGATCGCGGCAGCGGTAAGCAGGAACTGGATGAGCTTCTCATCGCTGGCGCCGGTGACGAAGCGGGTGTAGTAATGCAGCACCGCAGGAATGATTCCGGCCGCCCCGTTGGTCGGGGCGGTGACGATCCGCCCGCCTGAGGCATTTTCCTCATTGACGGCCAACGCGTAGAGGTTCACCCATTCCATCGCCCACAGCGGATCCATCGACTCCGACGCTTTGGCCTCAGCTTCCTGCCGACGCAGGCGTTCGCGCAGGGCCGGGGCACGACGGGTGACGTTCAGGCCGCCGGGCAAGGTTTTCTCGGTACGCCGACAGCCGTTCTCGACGCACTGCTGCATGACCTTCCAAATCTCCAGCAGTGCGTCGCGGACCTCGGTTTCGCTACGCCAGGAGAGCTCGTTCGCCCACATCACCTCGGCAATGGATTTGCCGGTGGCGGCACAGGTCTCCAGGAGTTCAGCGCCCGAGGTAAATCGATAGACGGCGTCGTTTTCGGTGTTCAACGGAGCCTGGAGCTCTTGGTCGTTCACTACGAACCCGCCGCCAATTGAGTACAGTGTTTGGCTGGCCAGCTCGGTGCCGTCGGAGTTAAAGGCGGCAAATCTCATGGCATTCGGATGTCCGGGCAGGGACTTGCGAGAATGCAACACCACATCGGCGTCGATCGAAAACTCGATCGGGGCCCGCCCGGCCAGCCGCAGGACCGCCGAGTCCCGGATCTGCTGAATCAAGTCCGGCACTTCATCGGTATTCACAGTGGCCGGGTCATGTCCCGCCAACCCGAGGATGACCGCAATATCCGAATGATGGCCGATGCCGGTGGCTCCCAGGGAACCGAACAGCTCGGCGCGCACCCGTGCCACCTGCCCAAGTACCCGCCCATCCAGGGCGGCCGCGAAGCTCGCGGCCGCCCGCATCGGCCCCACCGTGTGTGATGATGAGGGACCAATGCCAATGGAAAACATGTCCAGCGCGGACAGTGCCATCTAGTCCACCTCTGGCGAGCCGAACTCGGTCATGGCGTCGATCAGCCACCGTACCGTGTGCTCGGTGAAGGAGGCACGCGGAAGAATCCGCCAGGTCTGCTCGCTGACCCTCCACAGCAGCACCGGGACGTTCGCCACCGTGGTGGTGATCGCCTGATTCACGGCAAACGCGCTGGGGTGCAGATCCGCCGGGCAGCTCTTGCGCAGCACCAGCGGCGCAGACGGGCCTTCCAGCTCCAGCACGCTGCGGTTGGCCGACAAGTCCACGACCTGGCCGGCCTGGTCTCCCAGCGCCTGGGTGAGTTGCTCGCTCAGCTGAACGTTCTCGGGTGCAAACACCAGGAATTCATCCGGTCCGAGCCACAGCACGGCAGTGCCGGTGACATCTCCGGCGACCTCACCCACCTGTGCGGGCAGGCCGACCCCCGTGGCGTCAGCCAGCTGCTGGTGGCCGGCGGTGCCAGGTGCTGCGCGCAAACCCACCTGGGTGGCGAAAGCGACCTCGCGTAGGGCCACCGCACGCTCGCCGGTCACGGTCGCCGCCGCCATCTCCCCGGCAAGGTGCTCGGCCGGGGAGCGGCGCAGGACGGTGGTTTCGATCAGAGTGTTGTTAGCCATCTCGGCGGCTTCCTTCCGGGTCAAAGAGTACGGTTTCGGAGACCACGACGTCGACCAGGCGGTCGCCAATCGGTGTCTTCAGCGTTTCGCCGATACGATTACGCCCATTCTTGATCAGCGCCAGTCCGAAGGTCCGGCCCAGGGCGGCCGAGTTGTAGGAGCTGGTCACCCACCCGTCCATCGGGGTGATGCCGTTCTCGGTGCCCGCGTCGGCAGCGACCAGGGCGGCGCCTTCCGGCAGACGCAGGGTTTCGTCGACCGGCAGCACCGATACCAGTTGCTTGCGGTCATCCCGCAGGTTGTCATCCCGCGAGAAGGAGCGCTTGCCCACGAAGTCCTTGATCTTGGAAACAACCCACTCCATGCCCGCATCCTGCGGGGTCACCGTGCCGTCCGTATCCTGCCCCACGATGATGAAGCCCTTTTCCGCGCGCAACACGTGCATGGTCTCGGTGCCGTACGGGGTGATGTTGAATTCCTGACCGGCTGCGTAGACATCTTCCCAGATCTTCAGTCCATGCCAGCTGGGGACCGCGATTTCGAAGGCCAACTCGCCGGAGAACGAAATACGCGAGATCCGGGCCTCGATGCCGCTGTCCAGGGTGACGTCCTGGAAGGCCATGAACTTGAATGCGTCGTTGGAGACATCCAGGTTGGACGTCAATTTCCCGATGACATCACGGGAACGTGGACCGACCACTGCCACGGTCGCGAACTGCTCGGTCACCGAGGTGCACGTTACATCCAGTTCAGGCCACTCGGTCTGCAGCCACTCCTCCAGCCAGTCAAGCACGTCGGCGGCCCCGCCGGTGGTGGTGTGCATGAGGAAGCGGTCTTCAGCCAAGCGCAGGGTCACCCCGTCGTCGAAGATCATTCCATCGGCCTTGCACATGACGCCGTAGCGCCCCATGCCCACCTTCAACTTGCTGTAGCCGTTGGTGTACATGCGGTTGAGGAACTCGGCAGCGTCCTTGCCCCGGATTTCGATCTTGCCCAGGGTTGTGGCGTCGAGCATGCCGACGGAATCGCGCACCGCGGCGCACTCGCGCAGCACGGCCGCGTCCATGTCCTCCTCGCCCTGCGGGAAGTACCAGGCGCGCTTCCACTGTCCCACGTCCTCAAACTTTGCCCCGTGTTCCAGGTGCCAGGAGTGCATCGGGGTGATGCGCGCGGGGTCCAGCAATTGTCCGCGGGTACGACCAGCCAGAGCCGCGAACGCTACCGGAGTGTAGGGGGCGCGGAAGGTGGTGGTTCCGATTTCCGAGGGGTCCTCGATGCCCAGCACGGCGGCGATCACGCCGATGGCTGCCACCCCGGAGGTCTTGCCCTGGTCGTTCGCCGTGGAAATGGAGGTGTACCGCTTGATGTGCTCCACGGACCTCATTCCGGCCCCGGTGGCGCGCAGCACGTCAGCCACGGTCTGGTCACGCTGCAGGTCCACGAAGTGGCGCGTGTAGTTCGCCGCGTCGTCGCCATTTAGCGAAGGAACCAGCCACACCGGGCGAGTCTCCCCGAGGGCGGTTTCGGGCGCCTGCGGAACGGTGGCCACATGCTGGTAACCGGCAGCCGAGGCGGCTGCCGCCCCGGTGGCGGCACCGGTTGACAGGGCACCGGCGGTGTCCAGCCGTCCGGTCACTGCCCCGGCCAGGTGTTGGTTGGCCACGGCGCCGGCGGGCACGAAGGCATGGATGGTGGTGTCCCACACCAGCTTGCCCTGCCGCTGGGAGTGCAGGTGCACGACGGGGTTGAACCCGCCGGCCACGGCCAGGACGTCAACTTCGAAGCGTTCGTGTTCACCGAGCTCGCTGTTCTCGTCCAGTGGAGCGACCAGGATGGCTGATAGTTCCCCGGACTCATCTGCTTCGGTGTCGACAACTACCGAACCGGTCAGCACGGTCACCCCGTCGGCGACGGCTTCGGCCGCCGCCGCGGAGGCGGTCGACCGGGCGTCGATGACGGCGACCACCCCGCCGCTGGCTGCCAGTTCGGAAACTAGCGGGTAGACCGAATCATTGGTCGTAGCCACCGCGATTCGCTGTCCCACGCGGACACCGTAGCGGTTCAGGTAGCTTCGAACCGCTCCGGCCAGCATGATGCCGGGCCGGTCGTTGTTTTCGAATACCATCGGCCGCTCGTGGGCCCCGGTGGCCAGCACAACTTGCTTGGCACGCACATGCCAGACGCGTTCGCGCGAAACTCCCTTGCCGGCCGGACCGTTGAGGTGCACCGTGCGCCGCTGTACGGCAACGATGTAGTTCGCATCGTAGGAGCCGAGCACAGTGGTGTTCTGCAGGTGGGTGGTTTCCTCGGCCTGCGCCAGCTCCCCGGTGACCTCCTCGATCCAGTTGGAGGCGTCCTTGCCGTCGATCTGCTCCCCGGATGTGTCGCGCAGGGTGCCGCCAGCCTCGGTGCGCTCATCCATCAGCAGCACACGGGCACCAGAACGGCTGGCCTCACGCGCCGCGGCCAGGCCGGCCGGCCCTGCCCCCACGACCAGCACATCGGTGTGTACGTGGACATGGTCGTAGTAGGCCGGATCCGTGGTTGGGTCCAGTACGCCCAGGCCCCGCAGCAAAGTGGCGTGCATGCGGTCGGTGACCGTAACGGTCGTGGCGGGAAGCATCGATTCGTCGATGTCCTCGTGGTGGCGGGCCGCCACGGTGATGAGCGCGTTGGGTTCCTCAACTCCGGCAGAGAAGATGCCCCGGGGGCGGTTCAAATACATCGAGTTGCCACAGGAGCGCATCCCATTGGCGAGCATGGCGCTAGCGACGGTGTCCCCCGACAGAGCGGAGAGCTGCTGGCCGTCAACGGTGAGCAGCAAAGCCTCCTCACGCTGAACACGCGCGGACGGTGCCATGGCGGCGTCCAGCCGGTAGGGCTTGTTCTGGCTCATCGGGTACCTCCCTGGGTGTTCTGCAGTTCCGGGCGTGCTTCCCCGGCGCGGTAAACGGCCTTGAATTCGTAGGTGACGGTGTCGCGAAGGGCGTTGAACCACTTGCGGCACCCTCCGGAGTGGACCCAGCGTTCGGCGAAGATCCCCTTCGGGTTCTGGCGGTAGAACAGGAAGTGGGCCCATTCCTTGTCGCTCAGCGCGTGGGGGTCGGCGGGGTAGGCGACGTGCGCCTGCCCGCCGTACTTGAATTCGGTTTCATTGCGTGGCCCGCAGTTCGGGCACTCAATCAGCATCATGGTGGCGGCTCCTAGTGGGCCACGGCGGCGGCGCCGTGTTCGTCGATGAGGTGTCCGGTTTCGAAGCGATCCAGGCTGAACGGGGCGTTCAGGGCGTGCGGTTCATCGTTGGCGATGGTGTGGGCCAGGGTGAACCCGGCCCCGGGGGTGCCCTTGAACCCGCCGGTCCCCCAGCCGCAGTTCACGTACAGGTTCCGGATCGGGGTCTTGGAGATGATCGGGGAGGCGTCCATGGTGGTGTCCACGATTCCACCCCAGGTGCGCAGCACGTGGGCCCGGGCGAAGATCGGGAACAACTCCACCGCGGCGGCCATCTGCTCCTCGATCACGTGGAAGGCGCCGCGCTGGCCGTAGCCGTTGTAGGTGTCGATGCCCGCGCCCATCACCAGTTCGCCCTTGTGCGCCTGGGAGACGTAGACGTGGATGTGGTTGGACATCACCACGGTCGGGTGCACCGGCTCGAACAGCTCGGAGACCAGCGCCTGCAGCGGGTGGGACTGGATCGGCAGCTCAAAGCCGGCCATTTCGGCCAGCACCGAGGAGTGACCGGCCCCGGCCAGGGCGACCTTGCCGGCGTGGATGGTGCCACGGGTGGTCTTCACCCCGGTGACCTTCTCCCCGTCCTTCAGGAAACCGATGACCTCGCAGTTCTGGATGATGTCCACGCCCATCTCATTCGCCTTGCGGGCAAACGCCCAGGCGACGTGGTCGTGCTTGGCGATGCCGGCGCGCGGCTGGTAGGTGGCCCCCATGACCGGGTAGCGGATGTCATCCCCGGTGTTGATGATCGGGCAGACCTCCTTGACCTGTTCAGGGCTCAGCCATTCCGCATCCACGCCGTTGAGCTTGTTCGCCTCGACTCGGCGCACCGATTCGCGCACGTCGCCCAGCGTGTGGGCCAGGTTCAGCACGCCGCGCTGGGAGAAGAGGAAATCGTAGTCCAGTTCCTCGGGCAGCTGCTCCCACAGCTTCAGCGACTTCTCGTAGATTCCCGAGGACTCGTCCCACAGGTAGTTGGAGCGGATGATGGTGGTGTTGCGGGCCATGTTCCCGCCGGCCAGCCAGCCCTTTTCCAGCACGGCGATGTTCGTCATGCCGTGGTTCTTGGCCAGGTAGTAGGCCGTGGCCAGGCCGTGTCCGCCGCCGCCGACAATCACGGCGTCATAGGAGGACTTCGGTTCGGGGTTCGCCCAGAGGAATTCCGGGTGCTCAGGCAGCAAGTCAGCCATGATTATTCTCCAATCTTCTTCAGGTTTGGGTAGAGCGGGTGGGCCGCAGCCAAATCCAGCACCCGCTGCTTCAACTCCCCAAGCTTGCCCGTACTACCCTCCACACCAGCAATCAACGTCTGCGCAATAACCTCAGCCACCTCA
>Ga0153920_1000094_pt1 | contig 34485 bp, 17 predicted proteins | sample TSNJ004MetaG_FD_104713 | JGI IMG/M metagenome (GOLD analysis project Ga0153920, IMG submission 104713) | Attine ant fungus gardens microbial communities from New Jersey, USA - TSNJ004 MetaG | ecosystem: Host-associated > Fungi > Mycelium > Unclassified | place: USA: New Jersey, Brendon T. Byrne...
TCAAGCCAAGCACTATTCGTCAGTTTTTTATTCAATTCCTTACATATACTTGTCTTGCCAATCCCCATAGCCCCGTTGATAACGATAAGTTTTTTCAAAGACTGCCCTCCATCTATACAGCGTTATAAGATTTCTTATTGTTAGATTTCTTACTATATTGTATCACGGCTGTTTCTCCCTGTCAACATAGATTTTCGTTCCTTCCGCAAAACAGCAAGCACTGCCTGTGTCATGACACCGGCTCATTTGCCCCACTCTTTCCCTTCCGGTCAACGTGTGCAAATGAAACAGGGAAGTATCCCTGACCCTCTATGATTTTATGCTATGATTTTATCTTTTCTTTACTTGACCCATCCATCTCACTATGCTACAATTAGCAGTGGGCAAGTCTGTCCAGACAACTGAAAAAACAAGAACACAAACTGTTGTAAACCGAACAAGTTACAGCAGTTTTTTTGTACCCTTTTATACAAAAATCAAAGGAAACGGGGAATGGATATGGCAAACAGAACTCGCAGGAATCCTGTGCAATTTTATTTAAGCGATGATGAACAATACATACTGGATCAGAAATTTCTTCTCTCCAATATGAAAAGCAAATCTACATTTTTACGGAAGCTGGTTTTATACGGATTTGTATATGATGTGGACTACTCACACATCCGGGAAATGAATGCCCAGCTTGGAAAAATTGGCGGTAATCTGAATCAGATAGCCAAACGGGTAAACACCACAAATACCATTTACAAAAAAGATATGGAAGATATAAAGGAGTTGATGGATCAGATATGGCAATTACAAAAATCCATGCTATCAAAGCAACCGTCAATAAGGCAATAGAATACATTTGCAATCCCGATAAAACAGATGAGAGTATCTACATCTCCACCTTTGCCTGTGCTGCGGAAACTGCTACTTATGATTTCAAATATACCATCGACCATGCCAATGATTTTAACAGCATTGAAAAGGAAGAAAAAGAAAATAAAGCCTTTCATCTCATCCAGGCATTTGAACCGGGCGAAGTATCTTTTGAGGAAGCCCATGCCATTGGGAAAGAGTTGGCAGACAAACTTTTGCAGGGGAAATATTCTTATGTCCTGACTACACATATTGATAAAGGTCATGTTCATAACCATATCATTTTCTGTGCAGTGGATAATATAGACCATAATCATTACCATGATTGCAAAAAAACATATTGGCAAATCCGGAATTTAAGTGACGACCTATGCCGAGAACATAATCTTTCCGTTATCGAAAATCGGAATCATCGTGGCATGAAATACAAGGAATGGTATGAGAATAAAAACCAGAATAGCTGGAAAGTAAAGCTAAAAAAAGACATCAATCAATCCATCAAATCATCTTCTACTTATGATGATTTTCTTGCATTGATGAAAGCAAAAGGTTACGAAATAAAAAACAGTTCCTTTGAGGAAAGCAGCGGAAAATACATCTCTTTCCGTCCGCTTGGCCAGAAAAATTTCATTCGAGGACGTGTCAGTTCCCTGGGTGCAAATTTTACTAAAGAACGCATAAAGGAACGAATCGAGAACAAGCGTCAAAAGGCTGCTTCTTTCTTAGAAAATGGGAATAAAATAAAAACGCTGATAGATACCGCTGCAAATCCAAATTTTGCAGAGAATATCGGCTTACAGAAATGGGCAACGAAAGAGAATTTAAAAATTGCTGCTAAGACATACAGGTTGATGACGGAAAAGAATATTCACAACCTTACCGTGCTGGATGAGAAAGTCACTTCCCTGCAGGAACAATCAAAATCTGCGAACAGCAGTATTGTTTCTCTGGAACACCAGATACGGGAAATTGCAGAAACCATTAAATATGCAGAACAATATCGTGAAAATAAACCTTACAATGAGCGCTACGAAAAAGCCAAAGACCAGGACAAGTTCCTGCGGAAATACGAATCAAAACTCATTTTATATAGCGGAGCGGAACGTATGTTGCAGCGCAAAGACTTTTCCCCAACTAACGCCACTATTACTAAATTGAAAGCTACTTATCAGGAACTGCTGGCACAGAAAAAAGAACTTTCTTCCATACAAAAATCCACCCAGACGGAGATAAAAGAGCTGGAAATGATAAAGAAAAATCTGGAACAATATATGAATACTTCTTCTCGTAACTTGGAACAGAATTTAGAACAGAATCCCCATGAACTATAAACAAGAGATTACTTGACAAATCCTTAAAAGTCTAAAATTGATGGCATAAAATTTTGTTTTATCAAAACATTTTATGCCATCTTAGAAATATATCGAACAAGATTAAAAATTATATTGCATCAAAACTCAAATCAAAATTTGTACTTTCTTCATTGATTTTCATCTTATAGAGGTCAACTTTCAAATTTGCTGTAACATCTTTTAATTTTTTCTTATTACGGTCACTACAATCCTTACCTACATAAATTGCGTTAATCTCTAACCCAATTTCCTTTAATGAAATCCTTTTTCCATTTTCACTAAACCTTGTGCAGGGAAATAATATTCTGTACTCATTTTCCTGCCTCCATGATTTGTGCTTTAAGCACATCAAATTTAATATTAGAAACTGATATTGAAGCAGTTCTGGATTATTCCCTGGGATTTTTCCATTGACTGCATCTAATGCTAATGAAACAAAATTACCCAATACAACCGTCATTGGATTTCTTTCTGGCTCATATGAAACTGGATGTAAGCAAATCGGATTATTCACAATATATTCAACACATATTCCATGATGATTGTTTCCATAATAAGCCCACATTGGCATATTATTCAATGGTAGTATATCATTTTCAGCACAAAAACTGACTGTTAGAAAAGAATTAGCAATTTGTTTCCAATACTCTTGAAAAGTTTCTATATCTTTTCCTGACTTAACAATTTTCTCTTCATCCAAATACATAGCATTAAACTCATATGGATCATTTAATGAAAAATACTTCGACGCCCACACCTTTCCCTCATTCAGTGTTTCAATATTTCTCCGATTGACTGCCGGATTACCTTTATCATAAAACGAAATAAATTTGTATATTTTATTAGGTGCATTATCCATCCTATACTTTTCAGCTGCTTGTGTTCCCAATCGTTGAAATATATTTACATATTCTTTTTGCTCAAGCATGAACACCCCTCTTTTCCACTATAACTTTGGAAGACTTTCTCATTAATCCATTTTCAAAGAGAACTTTCACATTAAAATATTCTGTCTGATACTCTTTGTATTCAGCAAAATTATCATCAGAAACTACAGATACAATAGTGCCTTTTACTTTCTCCTGCCCTACAATTTCAGATTCCACTACTTTATCGCACTCTGATTTTTTTCTTCCCAACAAGGCATTACTAAACACTTTCTTAATGTATTCCTCATCTTTACAATTACTTTCAAATAGGTTATTAGCAAAATTATATAGGTCTATTAATAATCCTGCTGCTTCTTCATAACTTATTTCTCCGTCTTTTTCTTCTCCTGTTTCCAAACATCTTACTCGGTATGGTCTTTGCGGATTATTTGACTTTATTTCCTTAAATGTATATCCATTTAACTTAAATTGATTTTCCATGGTTATTTCCTTTCGATATTTTTTCTTTCATTATAGCAAAGAATCCTCTTTCTCACCACTTGTATCATAATTTTTTCTTCCCCACTACAACCAGTCTCCCATTCTTAGACGAATACTCACAAGTAGACAACGTAATCAGTTGATCTCCATACTGTGCTGTCACGCCTGTTTCATACAGTGCCAGCTTCTTGCACTTTTTTATATACTCATTAAATTCCTGCTCTGACTCCACATCTGTAAAGTCATAATAGGCGAACCCATTTCCATCATACACCGTCGTTTTGAACACTGCCACCACTTCATACTCTGCCTGTTCCGTCAGTGTATCAAACTGTATCCATTTATGGCTTTCACAGAAGTCCTTGTCGGTATATTCCACCAATGCCCCAAACATTTTCCCATTCTTCATGTGATGGCCATAAATAACAAGATTATCGCTCCTGGGATTGATGTTGCAACTCTCGGGAATATACGGAACACCATACTCACTGTATTCTTTTTCAAAATTATGCTTCAAATAAAAATCCGGATGACCAGGTGTCCACATTACTGGATAATCAATGCTGGTTTCCTCAATCTTAATCCAGCCAACCATATCCGGATTCTGCTCCTCCAGTGCAGCATATTTTTTCAAAATACCATTTTCGTCAGTATCCGGTTCCCCACCTTCCTCTGTCTTTGTATCTTCATCCTGTCCCACCACTTGTGCCAAATCTTCAAAATCCCGATTCTGTTTTCTTTCCCCTGCCAACTGCTGATAAACCTGCAGGGCAGAAAATGCAAATACCCCAAAGCAAAAAATCAAACCAATGGTTGTTACTATATTTCTTTTTCTCATGCAAATGTCCTCCATTTCAATTTTCATCATGCAACAGGAAATTCTTTATGAAATCCCGTCAAGCCCACCAATGCAAAAAAGCGGCAGAAGATGTCATCTGACACCCTCCTCCGCTTTTCTGGCTATTCATCTTCTAATGTAAATACTTCCTGTGCAAATTCCTCATCGGTCATAGGCACAATCTTTTCTATTACCTGATGCACCAAGGCTTCCATTTCCGGCTCCTTGATATAAAGTACCGCCTGATGCAGTGCCTCCAGCACCTCACGCCTGGTATCATGCGGATACATGCTAATTAGATTGCTTTCTTCTATGGTAAATCTCATCATATCAATCCATCCTCCCTTTCCGTTTTTTTCTCTGTTTCTTTTGGTGGCTTCTCTTTTGGATGCTCACTGGCAATTTTCTCCCGGTTCCTCTCCAGCTTTTCCATAATGGATAGTCCCTGGGATTCTGCTTTTTCCTGCTCTTTTGGCTTTTGGTTATTCAAGAAACCGTCAATCTGATTATAGTTAGCTTCTTCCAGTTCCTCGACTTTCGCCATAGGATTTTTCTCTCTTTTTTCCACAAGATCATCCATGCGTTTCATAAGTTCCGTAGCTTTTGCCACATCTTCCACCGGTTCTTCCTCTTCAATGATTCCATTCAGCCACTCTTTTATGAAACCAGCATCTCCGTTATAAAGGGCATGGTAAATGGTATTGATGTTTTGCTCTTTGTCCTCAACTGCATCTCCATATTCATGCGGGTCATAATCTTGTGCAAACTGGTCAATCTCAACTGCCAATTCATTGTACTTCTTATCAAGGGTTTCTTCCGCTACCTGGCTCTCTCTGGCTTTTGTTTCCCTATCCAGCATCTCCGCATCTGGAAATCGTTCCAGTACATCTTTTACTGCCTGCTGTACCAATGGATTCTCCCGAAATTCCAGCACATGGTTAATGGTATCCACATCAATGATTCCCCCGTCTAATATCGCCATGGTATCATCCATATAAGGCTCATCTCCCTCCTTATGCAAAACGAAGCCAATGCCTTTAATACCATTCATCCGTTCGGCAGGGATGGATTCATACAGACGTACCGCTTCTTCCAGCGTAAGATTCTCGTGATATTCCCCAAGAGAAGTAAACTCCATACACTCTGCCACATAAAAAGTTAAAGTCTGTGCCGGTTCTTCTGCAACCACTTCCACCTTTTCCTTATCAGAAGTCATCTCCCTGGCACTCTTTACTTTTTCCTCCAAGTATTCATTAGCTCTGGCAAGGTATTCTTCCATGGTGCCGGATTTTTCTTCGCTAATGGGATTGATGTCCAGTGCCATTCCTCCAATGGAAAGACCATCTTCATGGAGCATGGAAAAGAAATCATCTTCCCGGATATCTCCTTTATATTCAATGACCACATCCAAATCGGAATCTTCTTTTTCAATGGCTGCAGTACGGCTTCCATAGACCTTTGCCGCTATAACCTGCACATCATAGTCATATTCCTTTGCTTTAGTCTGTGCATAGGCCAAAACGGTTTCTTCAATTTCTGAACGGGTCATTTGGTTTAAGGACGCTTCCGGCTGTTCTGTCACTGCTTCGATACGGTTTGCCTGCTCTGCTCTTTCTATAAACTCCTCATAATCCAACGGAATCAGCTCATCCCCATGGCTTACATTTCCCTGTATCTTATTTCGGTAATAGGTTTCTGTTGCTGCGCCCGGCATCGGCTCTTTCAAATCTGCCACCAATTCATTGACTACCTCCATGATTGGTAAATCCGGTGAATCATAGATACCGCCATCCAAAAGCTGATAATTATCGTCATAGATAGAATAATCATATCCTTCATCTACTGTCTGTATCGTCAGATAACGGTCAGCAATCTGAAATGCCATTTCATCGGCTTCAATTGGTTCCTGTTCTGTTACTTTCTCTTTTTCCAAAAAATTCGGAATCTCCCGAAAGCCAATGCTGTCCACATACTGTACTGTATTTGTCCCGTTTTTATGTAACAGGACAATATCACTGACCGACAGGGAATGCCCGGTAAAATCCTCCGGACGGAACAGATTGAACTGCTCAAAAATATTATCTAAAGTCTGCCCTTCCTGCAATGGTGCGGTATAAATCAGTTCATAATTATCCTTTTCTACCTGCAGTCCATGACGTTCCAAGCTATCCAGACTCTCAAAACGGTGGTAATGCAGTTCTTCACCACTTTTAAGTTGATAAATGCCAAAGCTGTCCTGTTCTCCGTTCAGCAGTAAATCTTCCGGATTGGGCCGTATTTCCTCCATGCTTACCTGCGTAGTTTCCCTCTCTTTTTCTCTATCCCAGACTTCTTTTTCGATTCCAAAGATACCGTCAAAGGTTTCCAGTTCTTCCACACTCTCTGCATAGGCTTCTGTATTATCGGGATATAAGAGCATGACTGGAAACTCTTTCTCCCATAACTCTAATGCCCGTCCTTTGGTCAGCGGATACATATGGTTATCGGTATAGCCATACTCATTACTCTCTGTAAAACTCATCATCTGATCCGGCAGTGCTTCGATTTCTTTCCTAGCCTGCTCCATGACAAAAGAAATGGAGAGTACATCAGGATCGTCCAAGGCATCTCTTAGCTTCATGGCCAGAACCTCCGTCTTCTCCATATTGGCGAACTGATAAGTATAATTCACAATCAAGTTCCGTTCCTCATCATTAAATACCGAACGGTCAAATTCCATACGGTTAATCAGATTCTCTGCCTGCTTTATGGGCGATAATTCTGTGGCCGTACTCACTTTGTTTGTATCGAAATCATATTCAAAATCATAAAATGGCGGGTACCCATCCCACAAACCACTGCTTGACATAATCGGCACTATTTCCGCACCCCGTTCCTCCAGATAAGCCTGCACATCGCCTTCCCATTCTTCTTCCGGAAGCTGTGTCATATCCTCCAGAATCGTCTTTATTTCCTCCGGCTGCATATTCGTAATCTTATCAACCTCATACTCGCTTCCCATGGAACCGGACACCATGACAATAACATCCGTATCCTTAATCGGCTCGGAAACTTCCTGCTGTTCCAATTCCTGTGCCTTTGCAAGCTGCAGCTCCGCCACTTTCTCATCAATGGCATTGATTAACGTTGCCGATGTTTTTCGTATGGTTTCCAGTGAACTTCTAAGCTCCTTTAATTCCTTATCGGAACTCCATCCCGCAACATAGCCGAAAGAATAGTCCGAGGTATCTATGCCATAATGCTGGCATACCGTATAGGCGATACTCTCTGCCTCCACTTCCTTTGTTTTGCGGTCTTTGCGTTCCTCCATGGAAAGTTCCGGATTATTCAAATCTATATCATGAAGAGTGGCATGGGCTGTCTCATGAATGGCTGTTTTTATGTTCTGAATCTCACTCATGCCCTCCTGGATGGCAATCCGCTTTTCCTCCAAATGGTAATACCCCTTTGCTCCATCGGGAATTTCCTCATATCCGATAGGCACAGGGGCAACTTCGGTCAACGCCTGCATAAAGATTTCATAATTCTCTACCGTTCCGGCTAACTCGTCCACTGTCAGATCCGGCAGTTCCTTTCCCTCTGTCTGGGAAACGTCAAACACTGGAATGATCTTAAATGCAGGCATCCGGATTTCCACTACCTCCATAATCGGTTTCCCTTGTTCATCCAGCATCGGCTCCTGCGTTTCCGGATCAAGCTTCTCCATCTCCTCTTTTTTCACAATCGGTGCCGGGGCAATGATACGGATACCCTTTTCCCCTCTTTTTACATGACGTTCAAACTTATTCTGCCAAGCTTGGTAGCCGGCAATGAGTGTGGATTCTGGTTTCTGCATGGCAATGAGCAGGGTATTATTGAAGCTGTAATTATAAAATTTGCTCATGGTGTTTAAATATTCCTTATACTTCTCGCTTTCAAATACTTCCTGGATGCCCTGCTCCAGCCTTTCCGTAATCTCCTTTAACTGCTCTTTCATTCTGTTATTATCAGCCATTAAAACTCCTTTCCGAATTTCTTCTTAAAGTGCATTTTCCTGTTTCTTCGCTTTCTCCACCGCCGGTGCCGCTTTTGTCATATTCTCCTGCTTCTCTTTCAGCGTCTGCAGCTTCTCCATAATGGACGGTTTCTGCTCCACTTTTCTTTGCGCTGCCCGGTCTGCCGACTGCTCCAGCTTTTCCATCCTGCCAATAGCCTGTTCCAGTTTTCCTGCCTGATTGCTACAGAAATTCTTCATGCTCTGATATGGACGTTTCATTTGATGAAAGAATCCATTTTCTTTTGGTTCCGGAACTTCCAACGCATCTTTTCCAGTCATGGCTCTGCCTATGTTCTTGGCATGGGTGGTGGTTTCCCGTAATTCCTGCCCTACTTTATCAATCTTATCCATGGAAGCCTGCATATCACTGGCTCTTTCCAGCAGGGAAGCCTTTAACTGCATCATGGTATCCTTTACTCCCAGAAACTCACACACGTTATTCAATGCCATCACACCATGTTCTTTAAAGTTTTGAACCAGTTGTGCTGCCTTTTCATTCAGTGATGCACGAAATCCTTGAAGCTGCTCCTGCAAGGAAGCAACCTTTTCGCCCATCTTCCCTGTCAGTTCTGACAGGGTATGATGGGTTTCTTTGGTCTGTGGCGTATTCTGTATATGGGCTAGCTGTTCCTTCACAGATTCCAGCTCCTGTAGGACGGAAAAGAAATTCTCCTCCACATCGTTCATGTAATTCATAAGCAGGGAAACGGACTGCTGGCTCTGTGACATATTCAGATCAATCAGTATTTTTAACAGCTCCTCCATTCCCGGCATTTCTGTGTTTTCCTGCTCCGGCATATCAATCTTCATGTTATCGTTCTTATTTTCTATTGCCATTATCGAATCCTCCTATAATACTTCTGCTTTTTCTTTTACTTTGTTTGGTTCTATAGCTGTCCGGCTGCTCTGCTCCTTGTACATTGCCAGCTTATCCATAATGGACGGACGGGCATCGCTGACTTTTCGCTCTGCTTCTCCAGTCATGACAGATAGTTTCCTCTCTGCTACCTGCGGTGTTCTTCCTTCTGTACTTTGTTCCGCAGCATCCATACCCTCCTCTGGCTCATCCAGACATTCCCCGCTGCCCTTTTCATCCATATTTAACAGGGCATTTAATGTTGTCAGACGTTCCATTTTCTCATTCAGCTCTGCCTCCTGTGGAAACGGCTTCGTCACTTCCTCTTTGGCATTTTCCAACTGCTTTTCTGTATTGGATAAGGCATCCTGCTCCTGTGCCATCTTTTCGGCCATGGATTCCAATGCATTGTTGATACGGGTAAGGTTGCCTAAAGCATCTGCTCCCACTTCAATGCTGTGGGTCAGTACACCTTTTAAATTCAATGTGAACTTATGATAGAAGCTGTCAAAGTTGACGCTCATTTTAAATCCCAGATATTCCCCGATTGGTGTTGCCATATTTGGTGTCTTTATTTGCTTACAAAAGGCAATCAAGGCGGTTCCGGCTTCTTTCTTGTCCGTATATACCCGTTCTCCCAGCTTCATGGCAAATGTTTCTTTGTCCACTGGTTTTACTTCCCTGTAATGCCCTGCATCTATTTGATAGGCTGCAATCCGCTCTTTCAGAACACTGATTTTTTTAGGGTAATGCTTGGCGATGTTATCCTCCAGACGGTAAATCTGACTGGTATGGTTGGCTTTTAACAGTTTCAGCTTCGACACCTGGATATCCAAATCCATCTTTTCTTTGATATAAGGGTTACCCGTGGCAAGTGCCTTAACTTCCGCATAGGTCAGACTGGCTTCATCAATATCTTCACAGGAACGAACCGGGGATTTGCTGGTCATGATCTGGGAAATGAATTTCTGCTTGTTTTCAATCAACTGCCAACTGTAGGAATCAAAGGTTCCCTCTGTCACATAACGGAAAATATGCACTTTCTTATTCTCATTTCCCTGCCGGATAATGCGCCCTTCCCTCTGTTCAATATCCGAAGGCCGCCAGGGTACGTCCAGATGATGCTCTGCTATCAGCTTGTCCTGCACGTTGGTACCGGCACCCATTTTTGCAGTGGAACCAAGTAAAAAACGAACCTGCCCGCTTCTTACCTTTGCGAACAGCTCCGCTTTTCTTGTTTCCGTATTGGCATCGTGGATAAATGCAATTTCCTCCGGCGGTACGCCTTTCTCCATCAGCTTATCCCGGATATCATGATATACATTGAAAGTTCCATCATTTTTCGGTGTTGACAAATCAGAAAAAATAAGCTGTGCTGACTTCCTGCTTTCTGTCTGTTTCCAAATATGCATTGCCTTATCCACACATTCATTGACTTTAGAATTGGTTTCATCCGGCAGCATGGCATCTATCAGGCGCTGATCCAGTGCCAGCTTTCTTCCATCATTGGTAATCTTGAGCATATTGTCCCGTGAAGGGTCTACCATCCGGTTTCGCACCATTTCTGCCCTGTCTGCAAGGCTTTTTACCATCTCCTGCTGATGCTCGCTGGGCTTTAAGACTACATTTTCATGAACCGCCTCCGGCACAGGCAGCTTTAGCATATCCGGTGTCTGAATGTCTGCGGATTCCTTAAAAATAGCAATCAACTCCGGCAAATTGAAGAACCGGGCAAATCTGGTCTTTGCCCGGTATCCGGTTCCTTCCGGTGCCAGCTCGATGGCGGTAATGGTTTCCCCGAAAGATGCCGCCCAGCTGTCAAAATGCCCCAATCCGAGCCTTTGCAGGGTGCCATACTGGAGATACCGCATATTGGTATAAAGCTCTGTCATGGAATTGCTAATCGGCGTTCCGGTGGCAAAAGTGATCCCCTTTCCTCCGGTAATCTCATCCAGGTACTGGCACTTGGCAAACATATCCGAAGACTTCTGTGCTTCGGTCTGGGCAATCCCGGCCACGTTCCTCATCTTGGTATAGAGGAACAAATTTTTATAGTTATGGCTTTCATCAACAAATAGCCTGTCTACGCCTAACTGTTCAAAGGTTACCACGTCATCTTTTCTGGAACTGTCGTTCAAGCGTTCCAGCCTTACCAGCAGGGATTTCTTTGTCTTCTCCATCTGTTTGATGGTATAGCGTTCTCCCTGGCTGGCTTTCAGGCTTTCAATTTCCATGGTAATCTCATCAATCTGACGTTCAATCATATCCAACTGACGTTCTTTTGAAAGCGGGATTTTCTCAAACTGGCTATGCCCAATGATTACTGCATCATAATCCCCGGTGGCGATTCTGGAACAAAATTTCTTCCTGTTTGCAGGCTCAAAATCTTTCTTGGTTGCTGCCAGGATATTGGCTCTCGGATACAGGCGTAAAAAGTCACCCGCCCACTGCTCCGTCAAATGGTTCGGCACCACGAACAGGGATTTTTGTGATAATCCCAACCGTCTGCACTCCATGGCTGCCGCTGCCATCTCAAAGGTTTTGCCGGCCCCGACACAGTGGGCAAGCAGGGTATTGTTTCCGTAAAGCTGATGGGCAACCGCATTGTTCTGGTGGGGACGTAAGGTAATATCCGGCGTCATGCCCGGAAAGGTCAGATGGCTTCCATCATATTCCCTCGGCCTGTTGGAATTAAAAATTTCATTGTATTTTGCACAGAGAACCTCCCGCCTGTCCGCATCCCGGAAAACCCAATCTTTATAGGCTTCCCGGATGGCTTCCTGCTTCTGGCTGGCCAGCATGGTTTCCTTTTTATTCAGGACTCGCTTTTCTTTGCCATCTTCCATGACTGTATCAAAAATTCGGCTGTCACGCAGATTCAGCGAATCCTCCAATATCTTGTAAGCGTTGGCTCTGCCGGTTCCATAAGTCATTTCCGTCAACGGGTTTCCAAAATCGGCACTCTTTCCCTTGATGTTCCACTGGCCGGTGACTTCCGAATACTGCACCCCGATGATGTCCTGACCCAGTTTGTTCTGCGGCGTTTCAAATACCTCGTGCATAAAGTCATTGATGTATCTGGTATCTACCCAGTTGGCACCTAAACGCACCTCGATTTCCGAAGCATCCAGCATTTTCGGCTGTACCTGCTCCAATGCTGCCACATTGACCGCATACTCTGGATGATTTTCCGCACACAGTCTGGCAATTTCCAGCTTCTCACGCACATTTCCGGACAGATATTCATCATTCGTCTCCCACCCGGCATAAGGATCATCTAAATCACTCAATGGATTTTTAAAGATAACTCCGCTAAGTTCTGCCACAATCCTGTCGTAATTTTCAGAACCGCCCAATAAAGAGGCCATGTAGCCGATATCCACACAGGCTTTTTCACTCATGGATACTGCCAGGGCTTCCGTCGGCGTATCCACTGCAGTTACCACTTCCTGTTTCTTTATGGTGCGTTTGGTAAACATGTCCGCCTTCTGTTTTAGCGTACCATCTTCATTTAAAACCTCTAAGGAACAGAGCAGACAGTAACTGGAATCCTGATTGAATGCCCGCTTATTGGTTTGGGAGTTCAACAGTCCGAACCGTTTGGTAAACTGGTCATAAAGGCTGGATAACTCTGCCTGTTTCTCCCGAATGGCAGTTTCCCCATACTCCTCCAACTGATAATTAATGACTGCACTGGTGGCATCCCGAATATCAACCATGCCTTTGATTCTCTCCAGCATGGAATCCGTCATCTCCACCGGCTTCATAATGGAATTTTCCCGGTAATACACTTCTCCGTCCACAATGGTATAGCTGTAATTTCTCACATCCGGGTCTGCAGGGATGGTGGCCTTTTCTGTATCATCTTCCAGTTCGTCCAAGCCCACGCTTTCGATTCTTCCATGGATATGGCTGACCGCCTCCTGTAACTGCTCTGCAAATGGCTTCCCCAGGGTGGGATTGCAGGTCGGTTCCATCCCATATGGCCCGGACACCAGTTCCATCTTTCCTACAATCATCTCCGGATGGTCGATGAAATACTGGTTCATGGCAATGCCGTCTGCATTTTCTCCTAAATGCACCCAGTCCGGCTCCAAATCCATTACCCTGTCACGTTTCTTAAAAAACAATATATCCGATGTCACTTCCGTTCCGGCATTTTCCTTAAAAGCAGTGTTTGGCAGACGGATGGCTCCCAAAAGCTCCGCCCGCTGTGCCAGATGCTTCCGGACTGCCGGACTTTTCTTATCCATGGTGCCTTTCGTTGTAACCACCGCAATGACACCACCGGAACGTACTTTATCCAGGGATTTTGCCAGAAAATAATCATGGATTAAAAAATTATGTTTGTCATAAGGCTTATCTGCCACCTTGTACTGCCCGAATGGGACATTTCCCACTACTGCATCAAAGAAGTCATTGGGATAATCCGTCTTTTCAAACCCGGTTACCTGAATCTTTGCTTTTGGATAGAGCTGTCTGGCAATCCGGCCGGTCAGACTATCCAGCTCCACACCATACAAGCGGCTTTCCTGCATATTATCGGGCAGCATCCCGAAGAAATTCCCGATTCCCATGGATGGCTCCAGCACGTTTCCTTTTTCAAATCCCATGTTCTTAAGCGCCCCATAAATGGAACGAATAATGGTGGGTGAGGTATAGTGGGCATTTAAGGTGGATTCCCTGGCAGAATTGTATTCCTGTTCGCTTAACAGGCTTTTCAGTTCCAGATACCGGTCATGCCATGCACTGTTCTTCTCATCAAATGCTTCGGAAAGTCCGCCCCATCCCACATAGCCTGCTAAAATCTCCTGTTCCCCCGGTGCCGCTGTCCGCTTCTCGCTTTCAATAAGCTGCAGGGTAATGATGGCTGCCACGTTGCGGTCAAATTTCTCTCTTGCACTTCCGCTTCCCAGTGCATCATTGGTAATCTGGTAATTGACCGCATGGGAAGTATCTATTTCCGGCTCCGCTTCTGCTTTTCTGTCCGGGGTTTCCAAATCCGGTTCCAATAGCTCCAAGGTATCCTCTTTGGATTGAACTACGAATCGTTCCTGTTCCAGATAACGCCTTGTCTGATTAAGAAATCCGTCTACTACAGCCGGGTGGGAAGTGACGATAAACTGTCTTGTTTCCTCACTGGCTTCCGTCACCAGTTCCCTTGCCCATGCCTTATTCTCTCTGGAAAATCTGCCATCATGCTCCAAGTGGACAAGGGTAGTGGCAAGAATAAACTCCACATCCTCCTCCCCATAAACATCAATAATCTCTTTTGCAGCATCCTTTTGTAACCTTGCCCCATCGAATTTTTCAGCGATTGTCTGTTCAATGGCTTCTTTGCAGGCAAGCAGGCGTTCCCGCTGGGTCTGTGGTGTTTGCTTCGGTTCCGTCTGTTCTTTTGTCTCCGGCTCATCATCCTGCTCCGGTTCCGCTTCGATTTCCTTTTGCTGGCCGAGGTTCCTGCCTGCCATGCGAACCATATCATCATAGGGAATGACTTTAATTTCATCCTCATGGGTGACAAAATATTCACTGGCAGCCTCCGCATTAATAAAGAATTTTGTTTTTTCCGGATACACTTCCAGGAGTCCATCTTCCCCCATGGTTACCAAACGATAGCGTACACCTTCCCTGCCATCCTGATAATGATAAGTGTAAAATCCTACACTGGGGTCAGAGTAATCCTCCGTGCTTTCTACTGCCACCACGATACGGGTATCCGGCTCCCCGGCTTCCTCCTGCAGTTCTTCCTTTGCCTGCTCCAGTACCTTCTGTTCTTTTTCTGCCTTCCACTGGGCATACTGCTCCTTTGCCTTTGGTGTCAGGAAACGATCCATATTTATCAATTTCCGGATACGCTCCGCAGCCTTTGGCCAGGTCAGCAGTATCTTTGCGGATGGTTCAAAAATACTGCCCTTACTTAACCGCAATCCTTTTGCATTAAAATCAGCGTAACTATGCCAGACTCCTACAAGCCCCGGTGCTGAACCGCCAATACCATATTCATTTTTCAGAAAGTCCGCCTGCTCTTTCTTATCCTGATTATGTAAGAAGAACTCATAAATCCGAAACAGCCCGCCGGAAATATTGCTGCCCCTGCTTAATTTATAATCAATCTCATCCTGCGTAATGAAGGTTTCCTGTGGTATTTCCAGTCTTTCGGCTGCCGGATAGGATATGCCCTCCCGCTTCAGTTCGGATACCGAACTCCGGATATCCTCCGGACGATAAATCAAGCGGAAACGAGTCTCTACCTCTCCCCGTTCTATTTCTCCTATAGCCTGATCCATGTGGAAAAGTACCTTATCAATTCCCTCCGGGGTGGACAAATGCTCCATTAATTCTTCTTCCGCTTTTGGATAGCTATAAATCTTTTCCGTCAATTCCTCTGGCATGAAACCATACTCATCCCGAAAGAAAAAGAAAATTTTTGAAGCCAGCTCCTTTTTCTCCTGAATCGGCACATGCCACATCTCTGCTTCTTCCATATATCTTCCGATAGCAATCAGGTTATGTGTCCGCTCCTCCACTTCCTCCCAGGATAATGTCAGCATCGGTTCATACCTTGCTGCCGTTCCCCTGGTAAACTTCATGCCATTTTCCTCGTACCAGACACAAAGCGGCTCGCCCTCAAACGTAAAGCCTTTACCGCCTATCCGGTATTCCTGTTTTAAAAACTCTGCCATGGTTTCATGGTCTAAGCCCTTTTGGTATTTGGCAAAGATTCTCGCCCGGCTGTCCCGTTCTCCCCCACCGCTTACCAGAGCATAATCCACCATCTCATCCGAAATCAGATTCTCCATGGATATGTTAAAGGCTTCATCCGCATGGTCTACGGCAATGTTTCCAATCTGTTCCTCCATACTGGGAAACAGGCTCAGTTGCTGATACTGTCCGACTTCCCCGCCTGGTTCCAATAAATCAATGTCCTCTCCCGGCATGAGGTATACGTTATCTGCAATATAAGCATCCACCAGTTGCCGCAACAGATTCCAGGACAGCTTTGATTCCGAAGAACGGGACAGATAATGCCCTTCCCATACCACAAGACCATCTTCTTGTGCCTTATAGCCAACCCTGTACACACCCACATCAAACTCGGAATACTCCGAATTGTATGCTTTTTTAATGAAAGCAGTTCTTTTTTTCTCCTCCGGTTCTGTCACAAAAGTTCTGGCAATATCCGGTCTTTTCTGTTTCAGGAACTCATCATAACAAAGCAGGCCCCGAATGACATCTTCGGATTCCTCAGCCCCGAAACGGTCTATGGATGCAAAAAAATCGGGCAGCTCCTTACTGTCCGATTTTTCTGCACCGCTATTTAATTGTAAATCAGTTCCGCTAAGACCGTCTCCTCCGCTGAATGCCGGATGTTGTTCATCATCTGCACCCATCTCATCTGATCTTTTGCTTTCAATTCCTCGGTCACTCCCTCGTCTTTCGCCATCCGGTTCGTGAGAAGTTCCATTCTCTGCTCTGCCGTTTCCTGAATCTCCAGCAAATGGCTCATCAGTTTGCCCGACAGCAGCATTCCCGAATAAATCCCCTTCTTGTGTTCCTTCAGATAATTCTTCCTCATCAGTCCGTATTTTGTGAGGGTCATCTCCGACTGCTCGTCCATCTGAATATTCGGGATGTAATAATCTCCGTTCCTCTGATACGTCAATTCCATGCTCATTGCTTTCTTCCTCCTGTCTCTTTTCTTCTATTGGTGGCTGTGATGTTTCATTTGAGATTTCTTGGTCATCTTTACTTTCACGCTTTAAAGCATTATAGCGTTGTCTGGTAGGATTTGCAACACTTTTTTGATAAATTTCTCTGTCATATGTCCGAATGGCTTTCCCAATCTCCATCAGTACCGGTTTACACAGCTCTGTGGTATTGGTTCCAAGCTGTGACAGCACCGGCAAAGTGCTAAATTCATGGATATGTTCAAAGTTCAGATTGTCCATGTAAGCATCCGCATCAATCCCACACCGAGCCAATAAGGTATATGAGATACTTGCCTGCAGGGTATCCCGCAGATGGATTTTCATGGAATAATCATCCATTCCATCAAGAAAGCTTCCCTCTGCCAGATAGGACAAATCTCCCGCAATTTCCTCATAGGTGTCAAAGGTAATCCGTTCTGCTATCTCTAAAAGCCTGTCAGCAAAAGAATGTTCTGTATTGGTGTCCCCATAAGTCTTTTCCAGACGTTCGATAACCGCATTTTCATGTTCTTCGCCCATCTTCCATAGATATGGATCACGTCCGATCCTTCGTGCCTTATGGACATCTGATACATCAAATACATATTTCAGCCGTGGATATGGAGCGTCTTCATCAATCAGGGCAATCCCTTTTGCCCCTTTATTAACCCAGCAGTTCATCTTTCCATTCCAGATTTCAATGCTGGCACAGGCTGTGGCATCCGGCCGCTGTGCATATATCAGCATCTGCTCCTGGAAAGGGTATTTATAAAGCCTGGCTGACGCATTTAAATAATGCCTCCAGGCTTCCTGATTCTTTACAATCTCTTTGGCAGTGTCCTCTGCCAGCATGGATATATATTCAATTTTTCTCGCCAAATCTAATGCCTCCTTCACATAAAAAAGCAGCCAGTCCATTTTATACGGTTTGGCTGCAACAAATTTCACGCTTTACATTTGGGAGAATTCATGGTATATTTTACTTAGAAAGAGCAACCGCCCACAAGGTGGATGCTTCCGGATATGGTTAATTAGCTCTCAGTGAGAGCCGCCTATCCTGTTGGCAGACAGGGTAGGCATTATTTTTTTGGCTTGTTGTTCCTATTATCTAAATAGGCAAGCAGTGCGACTAGAAACGTTCCGCCTAAAAACAATAATGTCAAGACTTCGTATGTATCCATCCGCTCCACCTCCCTTCTTTTGTACATTCCACAAGGGAACATAAAAATCCGGAAGGCTAATAACCACCCTGTACACGGTTACTCCTGTTAGTATTCTATCAGTATCTCTCAAAGAAAGCAATTACTATATTTTCTTATTTCTTATCTACCCCTGTCTTCTAACTTTGTGATTGTCCGAACTATATTTCCTGTTTCGCAGTTTCTATTTTATTATTAACGCTTCTATGAATCACTTAGTCTTTTTGGGTTTTCAGGGTATCTTTTTCGCACCTCCTTATTTTGTAATTAATCTATATAAAAAACCACAAAGTGGCGTTGGTCTTACCGCTTTGTGGCTTGAATTATTAATATTAATATGAAATTGTAAATGTAATTGTTATTATATATTAAGCCTTATTCTATATCAACTTTATCATAAGTAACATTACTATTTTGAAATAACTGCCTAGTTGGAAAAGCTTCACAATAACCTCTAACCCCCTTATCCCAATAAATTCGACCATTTTCAGAAAACATATACAAGTTTTCTTTCGCCCTTGAAGCAATAACATATAGCAATTTATTTGCCTCATCATTTTGCATAGCAACTTCTATATTAATATTAGGAACTTTGCTATAAACCAACCCAAACGCAATAACCGTCTTGTACTCTTCACCTTTCACTCCATGACAAGTATTAATTACAACCCCTTCTTTTTCTTTAAACATTCTCTTAAAAGTACCAATTTCATCAACCAAACAATAATCTTTGTGATTCAATCTAAATTCCATTTTTTCATTGAAATCATTATACATATCACTCAAATCTGTAACTTCCTGGATATTTATCCCTAGCGATTCCATAGTAAGTTCTATGCCTTTTTTGATAAACTCACTGCCCTTTTCACAATGCACTTTAGATTTTATTACTATATTAAGCAATTCTATATCATCAACTTCTCTCCATACATCCCCACACATTTCTTTCAATCTTTTTAAAATATCTCTCGCCACCATTTTCCTATAATTGAATTTTCTTATATTAGGCTCCGTTAACAATAACCTTGATAAATTGTAAAACAAATTTAACGGATCCCTTTTAATAGGTGTAATATCGGGCGCATCAAACTTTATATTTGGAAGTCTGCTTTTCAATTCATTTGAGAAAGGAAACAGTAACATCCATGTAGGTGCTAAAACGCATATTTCCTTATCTTCAATCCCATCATCTATATTCATCTTAATTATTTTTGCAATATAATCATATATATCGTTTTTGTGAATAGTATGATTATAAGAGATAATTCCATGTGAATTCTTAATTTCACCTCTTCCCTCTATCGGATACGTAGTAACCATAAACTCCTTATAAAAATCTATTATTCGCTGTGTACTACGAAAACATCCTGATAAAGTAAATTCCTTAAACTTATTTCCTATAAATTCAGATTGTATTTGAACTATATTCTTTGCAATACCACCGAGGCTCCCATAGATTGCTTGATTAGGATCTCCGTAAAAATTAATTTCCAAATCTGAATGGCCTTCAGCATTTGCAATATCTTCAATAATAGCATACTGTAAATCCTGTGTATCTTGATATTCATCAATACATATAAGATCTATCGCATCCTTAATATATGTCGCTGAAAATGGATTTTTCACTAAAATATTATGTGCTAATGCCAAAATAAGATCAAAATCCAGTTCCATATTTTGAACTAATTTTTTGTGATATTCTCCAATTAATGTCCTTTTAACACTTTCTTGTTCGGTTAGTTTCAAATCTCTAGTATATGAAGTATTAATGTCACCCCAGTATATCTTTTTCCCACTCTTCGCAATTATGTCTTCCAAATATCTTTGTTTAACGCGTTCATCAATAATTTTAAAGCCACAAGCCAAAGACGGTAAATACATCTTAAACCTTCTTAAAATCCATTCAAGACAGAATTGATGAATAGTTCCTGCCCATATTCTTTCAGTATCAATGCCCAATCCTTCAATCCTCTCTCTTATTTCATCAGCAGCTCTATTTGTATACGTAATAGCTACTAACTTCCTCAACGAATCGGGATTATTTTCAATATTATAAGCTAATTTATATGTAATCGTTCTTGTCTTCCCACTGCCTGGGCATGCTTTTACTAGCAGATTATCTTTTGATTTACATATCTCTATTTGTTCTTCACTTAGTGCATTAGCATAATCAATCACTAGTTCTCACCACACTTTTTCCAATAAACATATTGCTGAACAATCTTTATTTTTTATATTCACCATAACATCCTTAATAGAAACAACTTCTTGTTGTGCCAATATCTCCAACACTTCTACATCTTCATAGATTTTTGCATAATGGTGTAGGATTGAAATACTATTTTGTTTCCCTAATATTTCATCTCTTCCTGTAAAAAGAATTGCATTTAATATATATTCCGGAATTTGGAACCTTTCATCTATTATCTCTGACAATAGAATAGCATTCCAACCCTTTTTATTATATGAGGCTATCTTAAGTGCAACATCTCCATATTTGTTTACATCCATAGACTTAATATCTACTTTTTTCTGATTAATAGTTGTCTTATCCGTATATGTTTTATCAATAAGTTTCTCCATATATGTTTCATTATTTTTCACCAAATCAACCTCAAAAGTATGTTTCGCAAAAAAGCCACCTACCCAACTATTTTCAGTACTTTCAGTTTCTATTTCTATTTTTCGACTTTTGCCACGTTCATATGCATTTTGTTGACTAGTATCAGATGCATTAATTGGAGTGTCTAAATCTGTTATAACCGCACACTTCTTTTGTATTCTTTTGTCGTGAAATAATTTATAAATATTTTTAAATCCAACACTTCCAATATTAATTAGGCTGATTCCTAATTCGTCCAAAGAAACTCCAAAACATTTCTTTACCATAATAGGAATCAATATTTCTTCTGCATCCCCCTCCACAATAATGACGCTTTTAGAAAAGAGTAATTCACTTCTTTTCACATCCAAATATCTTTCTATATGCGTTATATCTTCCTTTTCTAGCCCACAGTAAGGTTGCATCACCATGCTGCTTTTTCCCATCTTTTTAATTATATTCATTGTGCTAATCCGAGAAGCCGCAGAAATATTGTCTGAGTGGGTGGTCATAATAACCTGCACCCCATCATTGGCATTTAACCCTGTCTTCTCAAAGAGTGCCATTTGTATATGCTTATGTAAATGCGCTTCTGGCTCTTCAAATAATAACAAAAAAAACTTAGATTGAATCTCATCCATTTCTTTAATAAATGAATATTCCATCAATTTTAGTGCCACATATATAATGTTTGTAGAACCCAAACCTAAACTATCTAAATCAAACTCTTTATCATGATTTGACTTTAACTTTAGATTTCTAAATATATCCTTAATTTCACCAGACAGTTCTGATCTCAAAACAATATCAGGTGCATACGTATTACCTACGGATTCAATTATTTTCCCATTGATTCGTTCTGACAGTTTACTTATCTCATCCACTCCACCAATTGTCCCATTGACACTATCGATTAATACTTTTACGCTGTTTTTTTCAGTTTCGCTAATTCTTGGTTCAATCTGTCTCAGCATTGTCATTAACGGATTATATTTTTGTTTCATACTATTTACTGCATCCCTTAATGCATCTATATAAGTAAAATCAATCAATTTGTTTTTAATATAATCTATATTATTAAAGTTATCTGAACCAGCATATCCAAAAAGACTTTCGTCAAGTTTTTCTTTCCAATTACAAATTCCATCTTCAAAATTTCCGACCAATTTTTCATATACTGTATCATCTAAATAATCTACATCTGCTCCGCAAGTTGTAATAGCTGAATAACTATCAATTGTTATACTGTCAAGAATAGCTTCCAACTCTGTTTTACTCTTTGCTTCACTCAATTTTTTTCTTATAGAAGAATCTGGCAGGCAAAACCAGGTCAATGAACCTTCGCCGTCTTTATTTCCTGTTATATATTTCAACATTGATTGATCTTCTTTTGATGTATCTATCTCTGAAAATCGTAGTGAAATAACAATAATTTGCCCATGCCAGTCTATTAAAGTTTCTGAGAACAGATTCTCCGTTATTTCCTTTTCATACCAATTCATGTGTTTATCTAATACTAATCTAATTGCATGTAATGCATTTGTCTTTCCTGAATCATTTTCACCAATTATTACATTAATTCCTTTTTGAAATAAAAATCTAGATTTATTAAAGTTCCTGAAATTCCTCAACTGCATTTCTTTTAAATACATCTCCAAGCCCCCGATATGATTATTCTCAGTTCTTCTTTTTTACATCTCACTTATACTTTTTTTGTTTTTCATTAAATTTATTATTCTGAATATACATTATAACCCTTACATTATAACCATAACCCAAAGTTATGTTTAACAGGGTTACATAATATGTATAGCAGTTATAACCAGAAAATCCTTTATCCACTTTCTGCCATCTGTTCATATATTATACCAAATCAAAACATTTTTCTACCAAAAAACAAAAATTTCTTATATTCTTTCATTTGCTCTCACTTCCACAAAGTTCCCACAGGTTTCTTCATCTCATTTACCTGCTTTCTTCTAAAATAGGAGCTGCACATTTCATGCAGCCCCATAAATCAACTACTTTGCTATTTCCTTCTCTTTTTCTTCCAGAACAACAATCCTACACCGCCTGCTGATACTCCCATCAACAGAAGCATCAATACCATATTGCTGTCATCCCCTGTCTTTGGTGTGGAAGTAGTGGTTGTACTTGGAGTGTCTGGAGTATCCGGTGTATTTGGCTTATCCGGAATTTTTTCATTCGTTACATCCAGTATATACTCAATAACCGGCATCTTATCATCCACATACTCAAATTTCACTTCATGCTTGGTTTCATCCAGCTTGTATCCCTCTAAAGTCTTTGTTTCCTTTACAGTGTAAGTAAGCTGTTTCCCATACTTTCCAGACTTAAAGGTCGCAATCGGATATTCTTTGGATTCTGCGTGACCGGCACTGTCCGTTACCAGTGTTTCCAGCTCTTTTCCTCTGCTGTCATAAATGGTAAATTCCACGCCTTGCATCGGCTTCTGGGTATCCTTATCTGTTTTGTTCAGGATAATCTTACCCATGGCATGGGCATCTTCCATGGTTACGGTCTGGATTTCCCCTGTTTCTTTGACTTCAAATGATACCTTGTTGGAAATGATGTAGCCTTTTGGTGCCATTTCTTCCAAAAATGCGTAGGTTCCAACCGGAAGTTTTTCGATGTAATGAGCCTCTTTTGTGGATACCCAGCTTTCAATCACTTTATTATCTTCATCCAGGATATATAACTTGGCTCCCTCTACTTCGGTACTGCCATCCGTCATATCCACCTTACTGATGCTTACCTTTGTATAATCATCCTTCATCTCTACTTTCTGAACTTCTCCGGATTCCTCTATGGTAAAGGATACATCCTCTGCTTTCACATAGCCCTGCTCTGTTGGTGCCATGGTTTCACGCAGAATATAATCTCCTGCCGGCAGTCCATACACGATGTGTTTTTCACCTGTAGAAGTCCATTCCTCCATAACCTCTCCTGACCGTTCTAAAATCTGCAGCTTCGCACCTTCAATTTCCTCTCCGGTTGTAATGTCTGTCTTACTGATTTCCGTAATCGTAGGTTCATCTTTTACTTCCAGTGTATTGGTAATGACTTTTACGCCCTGCCCCTGATAGGTAAAATCAACTTCATAGCTTTCCTTATCCAGTAAATATCCCGGAGCTGCCTCCACTTCTTTCACATAATAGGTTCCCAGCGGCAAATCTGCCATAAATTCAATCTTACCATCCGCATCAGTGGTTTCTGTTTCAATCAAAGCATCCGCTTCCACAAGGATATCTCCCCTGACAGATATAATGTCCTCTTTGGCATACAGTCCGTAAACAGCTCCTTCCACTGTCTTTTCCTCTTTGGTGGAAGTCTTAATCAGAGAAAGGGCTGCTTTCTGTCTCTCATTTTCAAAATCACTGTCATGATAAACAAGCTCTACATCCTGTCCGGCATATTCCAGGGTAAAAGCATCCTGCATTTCGTTTAACACATATCCATGGCTGGCTTTGGTTTCCTCGATGTGGTATTTCCCAAGTGGAAGCTTCTCTGCTGCTGCTTTTCCCTCTTTATCTGTGGTAAGAATTGCTGCCACCGCACCTTTCTTAAGCTCCACGCCCTGATACTGGGCAATCTTACGGTTGCCATCTTCATCGGTCTGGTTATCGGCAGTATAAATATCCTCATCGCATATAAGATGGAATACACTGCCTTCGATTGGCATATCTTCATAAGTAAATTCCAGGTTCCTGTTCTCCCCTGTAAACAGGCTCTTTACCATTTCAAACAGTCCGCCCTCTTTGCTGACACTGGTAAGGGCTTCTCCGTGTTTATTCAGAAGCACGTTTTCATACTGCTGTGTGTTTAAGATTTCCACATCCACAACAAAATCTCCATCTTCGTCCGTATGGTATTCGCCTTTGGAAGTGACCGTAAATGGAATAGCTTCTGTCTTTACCACGTATCCAAACGGAGCTGTGATTTCATAAACCTCGTAATCTCCCGGCTGCATCATAAGCGGTGTCGTAACCATACCGGTTTCATCGGTAATGAAAGTAGTGATATGCTGATTTCCCACTTTCATGGATACATCTTCACCTGTTTTTACGTTACGAATCTTAAAGGTGGTTCCACCAATCTGTACGATTTCTCCCGTATCCACATCCTTCTTAATTAACCGGATATAGGCTTGAAATGGTGCATCGTTAAACACCCTCCAAACCTGTGGTGTACGGGAATCCTCAGATACCGTCATATAAAAGTCCTTTGTGGTATTCATATCTGCTGGTGTCCTGGTTTCTTTTACACGGTAAGTTCCATAAGGAAGCTCGATAGATTTTGCATAGCCTTTGGCATCGGTAATCAGCGTGTCATAGGTCTTGGCATTTACCCATCCATTGGCTTTCACATCGCTCTCCAGCTTAACAGTAAATTCTGCCCCCTCCACCAGAGCAGTTTCCGTACTGGAACCATCGGTAGATATTTTAATGATTTCAAATGCCTGTTTCTTTACGGTTTCCAATACCGTTGTTCCCTCTACGACCACCGGTGTATTCTGATCCTTATAAGTGACCTTGACCGGATACTCCTTGGTATCCAATAGGTAACCGACTGGTTCGCTGATTTCCTTTACATAGTAGAAACCAAAATATAGATTTTCAAAAACAATCTTTCCGGAAATGCCAAAGGTCTGCTTTGCCACCAGCGTACCCGCCGGGTAAACCACGCCTGTATGTCCATCCGGATGCACGATATCCTCTTTTGCATATAATCCATATACCGCACTTTCCATGGTGGCATCACCCTGGGCTGTGAAAGAACCTGTCTCAGCATCTTTTTTCAAGACTTCTATTTTTCCCTTCGCCGGTGTCTCCGTCATCGTTGCTGTGGCTGTCTCCTTCACTGACACGGTTACACCCTTAGATTCCGTGCTGATCAGGTAATTGGCCGAAGCGGTAATCTCCTTCACATAGACCTTATCCTGCAATTTTATAAATTCTACTTCTGCCGATCCATTGGCATCTGTTTTTGGCATAGTTTCAAGCAGCTTTGTGCAGGCCGAATCACTGTATACACCATAAATGGCTCCGGCGACACCATTACCTGTCTCCGCATCTTTCTTGACCACTTTTACCTTAACTAGTTCCAACCACTTTACAGACAGGCTGACATATTTTTCATCGGTCACGCCTTCCCCAAATACCAGGGCAAGATCCTGGCTACCCACTCCGGTCGTAATCTTATAAGCAGAATAATCCTTTGTGATGCTTCCTTTCATGGTTGCTGACCAGCTGGCTGAAATGTCGGCTGCCTGACTAAGCGGTGCTGTTAAATAAAACTTAGTACCGCCACTGATCTCCACATCCGCTCCAGCTGCAGAAGTCTTGCCGGTTGTTTCATTATGAAGCTTTACCCCGTCCGGCAGTTTCAACGTGATTGTTTGTAATTCATCTGCCTTGAACGTAATACTTTCGGTTCTTTGGGTGTTTCCACTGATATAAGCAGTCACATCATCATTGGAAAAACTCATGGCTACATCCGGGATTTCCGGCTGCGCTATGCAGTAGTTATAAAGTTCCATGGCAAGCTGCTTTCCGGCAGCACTGGCACCATTGAATGCATCCGAACTTCCGTTGGCATAGCTGGCTGCCATATGGATCAGGATGAATTTCTGACCTTCACTGAATTCCGGATGTTTTTCCGCAAAGTACCCGTTCTCACCACTAGCATTTGTTCCGTAGTAGCACACCTTTGCAAGTGCCTTGCTGTCTCCTAGCTTTGAAATGCTATAAACACCACTTCCAGGGGAACTGACCGATGGCTGGATACAATATGCAGTTGCTGTGATATCCCCAAAGTTCACGATGTACTTATAAGTCAAATAAGTTCCGTATCCATAAGTTTCATAATAATAACAATCCCCTCTGGTGACTGTTACCTGCTGGGTAGCGTTAGCACTGGTCGTAGCATAAAAGGAAATGCTCTCGCCACTTCCCAATCCCATCAGATCAATCCCCTGTTCATCCGCTTGCTGCATTACTTCATCCACCGTCATATCTGCCGGTTCTTCTGCGGCCTCTGCTTTGGAGTTTGGCGTTGGCTCTGAAACATCATTGGTCATGTCTTCTGTTTCCTCATCCATTATTTCTTTCGCTGTTTCTTCTGACCCTTCATCTGCTTTTTCCTCTGCAGCTTCAACTATTTTTTCTGGACTTAGTAACTCCAGTTCCTCCTCTGAATCAGGTTCTTTTAGAGAAGCTGCCAGCCCATCTTCGGAAACGCTCTCCTTGGCTTCCTGCACCGGCTGCAGCACTGGCTCCTTGACAACAAGATTCCTCTGAATCTGATAAGTCGGATGACCGCTGACCGGTTCCACATAATAAACTGCCTGATAGGTACCTGTATGATCGCTAGTAAAATCCTCCCCTGCTTCATTCTTTGCTTCATGGAAGCTAACCTTGACCTTGTTGTCATCTAAAATCTCAATTCCGGTAAAATCACATTCCACATCAAAGCCGGAACCCTTTTCCACCTCATAATCTGTGGCGGTGACTACTTCCTTTGCATCCAGTTCGTCTTTTACCTGCTCATAAGTCGGGTATTCCACCACTTTGTTCTCCGGTTCTGCCGCATAAGCGGCTACCGGAGTGATAGCGGCTGACAGCAGCGTAACCACTGCCATCATGCCTGAAAGGAACTGTTTGAATCTCATTTTCTGTTTCATCTTCTTTACCTCGTTTCTTCTATTTTTCATAGGATTTCTTCCCTGCTTTCTGTTTTCTTGGTTCAAATGTCATGGTAAACTGCGGATATTTCCCCGACGCATCCATGTGAATGATGGCAGTAAAGGTCTTATCCTTTTTCTGGGAGTAAAGCCCCGATACCTTTGCTTTCCTGTCTTTTAATAAAGACTGAACAATGGATTTGTTCAATTCTTTTCGCATGGAAGCAAAATACTTATTGTTCTTAAACAGGGTAAAATCACAATCCCGGTGTTCACAGTAAAAATTCACTTTGCTCTCATAGATATTCCCGCCACACTTTGGGCATTTTCCAATAATCTCCCGGTCACTGCTAAACATTCCTTTATGGCTTTCATCCACTTCATGGTAAGTCTGCACCAGCTTCGTAACCATCTGTTCAATGCCCTCCATAAAGGCATCCGCCGATTGCTCTCCTTTCGCAATCCGGGTCAGATCGTTTTCCCATTCGGCTGTCAGCTTCGGGGATTTAATCATTTCCGGAAGCACCATAATCAGTTTGATTCCATCCTCCGTTGGAAGCATCTGCTTTCCTTTTCGCTCCACAAAACCCTTTTCTACCAGTTTTTCGATGATGGCTGCTCTGGTGGCTGGTGTGCCAAGCCCTTTTCGCTCCACCTCATCATCTATTTCCCCGCATCCAGCGTGTTCCATGGCCGATAAAAGTGTATCCTCTGTAAAATGTTTCGGTGGTGCGGTAAAGTGTTCACTGACCTTCGTTTCAGTCACAGATAAAGTCATGCCCTCTGACAGCTCCGGTAAAGGCACATCTTCCTTCTCCTCCCGGCTGTTTTCTACCCGGCTGTTTCTCTTTAACTGTTCTTCGTATGCTTTCCATCCATCCTGGCGGATACTCTTTCCGGTGGCGGTAAAGGATTCCCCCGCACAGGCAATCTCTGCCCTGACCGTTTCATAGATATGCTTCTCTCCGGTAGCACAAATCAGCCTTCCTGCAACCAGTGATAAAATCTGCATCTCCCCTGCCGGAACCTTGTCCAAATCCGTCTTAGCAATCTCCATGGTGGGAATAATGGCATGATGGTCAGATACCTTCTTACTGTTTAAGACACGCACTACATCCGGCGTATAGGAAATTCCCTGCATGGCCGGGATATGCTGCGCTACCGCCCCAATAACCGCTTTTGCCGATTGTTCCATATCCTCGGTCAGAAACTGGCTGTCGGTTCTCGGATAGGTGACCAGCTTCTTTTCATACAGGCTCTGGGTATAATCAAGCGTCTGCTGTGCGGTAAATCCAAAATAACGGTTGGCTTCCCTCTGCAGGGTGGTAAGGTCATAAAGTTTTGGCGGATTGACTGCTTTTTCTTCTTTAATGACAGATACCACAAGAGCCTGTCCATCCTGGCAGGCTCCCGTAATTCCATCCGCTGTTTTTTTATCATCCAACCTCTTTGTTGCCGCATCCAGTCCGTCACAAAGGATATGTGCCAGGAAATACTGCTCTTTCTGGAAATCTGTGATTTTCTGCTCCCGTTCCTCCAGCATGGCAAGGGTCGGGGTCTGCACCCTACCTACTGTCAGCTTGTGCCGGTACAGCACTGTAAAAAGCCTTGTGGCATTAATCCCTACCAGCCAGTCTGCTTCGCTTCGGCATAATGCTGACTGATACAGGTTGTCGTACTCCCTGCCATCTTTTAGCTGGGCAAAACCCTCACGGATGGCTTTTTCCTCCATGGAAGAAATCCACAATCGTTTCATAGGTTTCTGGCATCCGGCCTGCTCATAAACCAGACGGAAAATCAGTTCCCCTTCCCGTCCGGCATCAGTAGCACAGATAACCTCTGTTACGTCCGGCCTGTGAAGCAGACCTTTTAATACCTTATACTGATCCTTTGTTGCCTTTTTTACGGCATACTGCCATGGAGATGGGATAATGGGCAGGGTTTCATACGCCCATTTCTTCCATTCCTCTTTATAGGTATCTGCACTCACCAGTTCAATCAAATGCCCTACACACCAGGACACCAGATAACCGCCGCCCTCTAAATACCCATCTTTTCTCTCTGTTGCGCCAAGCACTTCTGCAATGTTTCTTGCAACGCTTGGTTTTTCTGCTATGACTAATCTCAAATCTGTTTCCTCCTAATCATAAATACATTTTTGCTGATTCATGGGAAAAGGCGATGTTTTCACACCGCCTTCTTAAAAACTAAAAATAATCTTCATCCTCTGTATCATTCTCTTTCTCGGAGCTTTCTTCCATCTCCTCAGATTCTTCCGCTGATTCTTCCTCGTCTTCCTCGGATTCATACTCCGGTTCTACTTCCTCATCCTCCTCATCGTCATATCCGGCTTCAAAAGAGTCCTTTCTGCCTTTGATGAATTTCAGATAATAGTAAGCACCGCCAACCCCCAATAGCACCAGGATAATCATGATGTAGGTTCCGGCATTGCTTTCGGCTTTTTTCCCCTCCTCCTCATCCAGATTCTCTGATTCTTCCTCTGCCAGTTCCGCTTCCTTTGTTTCCAGAGTAGAAGTATCCGGCAAAGCAGATTCTGTCACGGCAGAATTTTGTGGTAAAGTCACCGCATTGCTGTCTGTAAAGTTTAACAGGTCATTTTCCCCTACTTCGGTCAGAAGATATACGTTATCGGAAGTCTTATCCTTATCTACAATCAGATAAAAAACCTTATCTCCTTTGGTTGTGATGGTATAAAACTCCTTCCCGTTTTCCTTCGTTGTATCGAAAGCGTTGGTTCCTGCCTGTGCTGTATCTGTGGAATCCGCCGTATCAGTGGAAACGGTGTCCGTTGTATGCTCGGTCACTGTGCCTGTGGCACTGGTCGGCTTGCTTGCAGTGGCATCGGACGGCAGCTGGCCAGTGCTTCCCTCTGTGCTGGCCGTACCGCTGCTATCGGCACTATTTGTGGTACTGCCTGTATCATTCTTTGTTTCCGGATTCTCATAATAGGGATTTGCCAGCTTATAATTCTCCGACATATTTCCGGCGTTATCCCTTACCTGCAGGGTAAAATACGGATAAGTGGTATCGCCTTGCTGCAGACGCACATTTAAAGTGTTCTCTGTCAGCTCGGTAAACTCATTGCCGTTTACATAGATGGCTGCCACCCCGGAGTCGGCATCCTCGCCACGAATGACCAGCACCCCATCCTTTACTGCCGCACTTAGCGTTGGTTTTGTGTTATCAAAACACTCCACATAGCGGTTCTCGGTATACACTTTTCCATTCTGGTCGGTAACCTTTACATAGACACTCCCGTTTTTGGATAGGGAAATGCCCTTACCGCCTGTCACATCCACCCAGTTACCATCTTCGGAAATCTTTGCCTCAATTTTGGAAACCGAAAATTTCCCGGTCTTTTTGATGTCCTCTGCCTGGATTTGGACATCTGCTTTCTCCTTCTGCCAGCCCTTTGGTATCGTAATGGTAATTACCACCTGTGGCTGGGTTTCTTCCACACTGCTGGCCATCACAGCCAGAGTACCCGGTGTCTGGAATACACCGGGTACCACTATTCCTGCCATGGCAACTGCAAGCAGCATGGCAGTGATTTTTTTACGTCTATTCTTCATTGTCTTGCTTCTCCTTTTCTCTGGTTTCTAAAATACTTTTCTGTTCCTTATTGGCAAGTTCAATCAGAACCTGCAGTTCTTCGGCAGAAATGCCATTCTTGCGGACGATTTTGATGTATTCCATATCCTCCGCCTGCTTCTTCTGTTCCTCCAAATCCCTTGCCCGACTCTCTACTGCTTAATTTTGTCATAGATTTTGATAAGTTCCGCTTTGATTCGTTCTATATTCAAGTCAATTCCTCCTAATTTAATCTGCCAAAACCGTAAAAATGACTCTGCCAGTATGATGTGTTGATGGACGTATATTGAATCGGATCGCCGCAGTGAATCATCATGCCGTCTCCGGCATAAATCCCCACATGGCTGACCGGAACGCCGGAATTATAAGTTCCGGTAAAAAAGATAATATCACCCGGTCTTGCTTCTTCCGGACTGATAGGCGTGCAAATATCATAAATGCCCTGGGCAGTCAAACGCCCCATGTTATATACGCCGGAATTGGTAAAGACGTAGCTTACGAAACCGGAACAGTCAAAAGAAGTGTTTGGTGAGGAACCGCCCCATACATAGGGATATCCTAAATATTTCTCAGCTTCCTCAAACAACCGCTGTATGGTTTCATCATCATAAGCCGCCCCTCCATCTCCATAAAGGCCGCCTTCTCCGGTTTCAATATAAAAGACCGGATTGTAATAAGTACCGCCATCTACCAGCTCCAGATAGAGCCGTCCCCCGGTCATGCTGTCGGAGTTTCCGGTTTTACCGATAACCGTATCTTTGGTCACGGTATCTCCTGCGGACACCCTGACGTCCTGCAGATAAGCATATTTAATCTGCCGTCCTTTTGCATCCTGGGTGACTACATAATACCCAAAACTGTTATCATAGCCAGCCCCAACAACCGTCCCATCCATGGCAGACTGCACTTCGCTTCCTGCCTTTACGTTAATTTCCACTCCCTTATGCAGCACCGTCCTTCCAGTGGCACTGTCCACCTGATACCCGTATGGCACACTGATATAGGCATACCAGTTCAGGTCGATTGGTGATTCATAAATCTGCAGGTTACCCTTTACGGAATAAATCATCTTATATAACTCTTTATCTTCACTGCCAAGAAGCGATAACACTACACTGGACAAAGGCTTAGCTGTCAATGTGACGTTTAAAACGTCTATGGTTACTGTTCTTGTAACCTCCACCGAATTGGCATTCCCTTCTGCCAGATAACATTCCCATCTTTGATGCCCATGGGCAGATGCTTTGGCATGATTATCATAGTAAACATCAAACTGCACGCCATACCGGTAAAAAGCTCCCGTATCCTCAACAGTATATTCCACTCCGTTCATGACAACCTTGGTTCCCATGGGCAGGAATGGATTGGAAGCATCCACGGCAATGGTATGGTTGGTCTGTGGCATGGTACCGCTGGCGGTTGGCCCGCCACTCCAGATACCGCAGCAAATAAAACAGTTACAGTAACCGCTTGTGACCACTGTGCCAAGGGATTCTCCCACCTGGATGGTTTTTGTTTCCTCCACCGTATCTGTGGTTTCCTCCACGTTCACACCATATTGTGCTTCAAACAGCGCATCCAGTTCATCCTTTACCTCTGCAAAGGTAAATGCCCCATACTTTGCGGTCAGATAACTGATTAAAACGTGCGGATCATGTCCGATAGACGCAAGGTTATATCTATACGCATCCTTTCCCGGATACCCGGCTTCCATGCCATTGATTTCCTGCTGTAATTCTGCTTCAAGCTGCGTATAATAAAGCTCCGCCTGTTCAATTTCCTCCGGTTCAGCCAGATAACTGACCGACAAAATAGTTGCCATTGTCTGGGTAAATATCACGGAACAGGATGAAAAACTGGTAATCACAAAAAGCAGCAATAAACCGGGCGCTGCTACTGAAAGAATTGCTTTCTTATTTTTCCCCAGTATCGCTCCCAGCTTTTCTGCCGCCCCTTTTGACATGCCAAAGGCTGCACCGGCTGTCTTGGTGGCAGCCTGTCCGCCTGCTTTTCCTGTCTTGTAAGCCTTTTTGTATTCCCGCTTAATCCGCTGTTTCTGTATCATCCGGTTAAGAAATTTCTTTTTCAGTTCCGGATGCTCCTCCAGATACTTTTTATACCGGTAGCTGGTATTGGCACGGTACACCTTCCTTTCCAGGCGGTTGATACGGCTCTGCTGTTTCCTCTGCCTGCGGTAGCTTAAATTACTGTGTTGGCGAAGCAGGCTCTCGCCTGCCTGCTCTGTCTTGTGGGCTGCCTGCACACCGGAATTATTCTGTTCCTCCTGCCGTATTTTGTTATGTACCAAATTCCTGGCGCTGTCTCTGAGTTTCGTTCCGGCTTTTTTCACCAGACCATCCGGCTTACCTGCCTTTGGCGTTTCTTCAAAATATAGCCGGTGTTTTACTGTCTGTGTATCATCCTGATAGACACGCTGCATTTTAAGGGAAGTCTTGCGCACCTGCTTCTTTCTGGCATGTTTTAACTTGGCTTCTGCTTTTTCTGCCTTTTTCTCTGCTTTTTTCAGATAATCCGGCTCCATGGCAGCATTCATATCCGGCACATCCTGCTTTGCCTGTCTTTTATCCAGGCTGCCATCGGATTCCATCTTGTCAAACTGCAATCTGCCCGCCTTGACCTGTCTCTGGTCATGATAATGATGGCGGAATCTGGCTTTTCGCTCCCGCACTGTTGCTGCCGACTCATAAAAATCCTTTGCCTGGCTGTTTCGGTTCCGGTAAGCTTCTGGGGACTGCCTGACTTCCGGTTTCCCAGTATCTGTTTCCTTTCTATCCAAATCATGGGTATCAGACAATTTGCCATCTGGATTCTGAACATCCGGCGCTCTGGCATGAGCCTGTCTCCTCTGGGAATTTGAGCCTGCCCTTCCTAAATTCAGTTCTTCCTCGGATTTCTTAAAAACAACCTCTGTTTCACGGTTACTAATCTTTGCTGTATCTCCTGTTGCAAGGTTTTCCTCCAGCAATCCGTCTTTGGACATCCGGCTGACTTTCTTTCCTTTCGCCCGGTACTCTGTTTCCCGCAATTTTTATCACCTCCCATCGAAGCAACAAAAAAGAAAACTCCTTTCATGTTCCTTCAAAATTTGCATCTATTTGAAATTTATTTTCCATCCTGTTTCTTCAAATCTTCCGCTTTGGTACTCATGATGGCATAGGTACGGGTATCTGTCGGGTACTTATCGACAAATGGGATAATGACATTTCCATAGAAGAGCAGTCCCTCCCCTTCATTACTGTTATTGACATAGGAAAGCTGATGTTTGGAAATGTTCAGTTTCTCTGCCAGTATCTTCTGATCCCCGCTGTGCTGGTTTAGCATATAAATAAAATCACTGTTGCCAA
>Ga0153920_1000095_pt1 | contig 34097 bp, 33 predicted proteins | sample TSNJ004MetaG_FD_104713 | JGI IMG/M metagenome (GOLD analysis project Ga0153920, IMG submission 104713) | Attine ant fungus gardens microbial communities from New Jersey, USA - TSNJ004 MetaG | ecosystem: Host-associated > Fungi > Mycelium > Unclassified | place: USA: New Jersey, Brendon T. Byrne...
AGTTCATCAGATCGCACTGCAGCGGGTCGTTGCCGGTGAGCACCCCGGGCAGCGCGGCGACGAACAGCACCGCCAAAATCATGATGACCGAGATGATGAACAGCGGCTGCTTGCGCAGCGAACGCCAGGCCTCGGCCCACATGGACAGCGGCTTGCTGGTTTCCTCCACCGCGTCCACGGCCTTCAGCGGCGTTTCATCCAGCGGGGCGACGTAGTGCGGGATGTGGTACTTGGAGACCTTCCCGGCCCGGCGGTTGGGTTCCATGCCGCCGGAGGCATTAGTTGGTGTGATGTTCTCAGGCATAACGGATCCTCGGGTCAAGCAGGGCGTAGAGCAGGTCAACGATCAGGTTGGCGAGCACGAACACGATCACCAGCACCCCGACCACGGCCACCACGGTGGGCGTTTCGCCCTTCTGGATCGCCTGGTAGAGCAGGTGGCCCACCCCGGGCACGTTGAAGATGCCCTCGGTGACGATCGCGCCGCCCATCAGGGCACCGAGGTCGGCGCCCAGGTAGGTGACCACTGGGATCAGCGAGTTGCGCAGGATGTGCACGGTGATCACGCGGTTGCGGCTCAACCCCTTGGCGGTGGCGGTGCGCACGTAGTCGGCCTGCTTGTTCTCAATGATCGAGGTACGGGTCAGACGCAGCACGTAGGCGAAGGACACCAGGCCCAGCACCACGGCCGGCAGGATCAGCTCATCCCAGCGCGCGCCCCCGGAAACGGTTGGCTTGGCCCACTGCAGTTGCACGCCCACCACGTACTGCAGCACGAAGCCCAGCACGAAGGTCGGCACGGCGATCACGATCAGCGAGGCGATCAGCACAGTGGAGTCGAAGATCTTGCCCTTGCGCATGCCGGCGATGACGCCGAAGATGATGCCGAAGACCGATTCGATGGCCAGGGCCATCACGGCCAGGCGCGCGGTGACCGGGAAGGCCCGGGCCAGCACGTCGCGCACTTCCTGGCCGGAGAAGGTGGTGCCCAAGTCGAAGGTCACCAGGCTCTTGAGGTACAGGGCATACTGCACCCAGAACGGCTTGTCCAGGTTGTACTGGGCGCGCAGGGCGGACTCTACCGCCGGGGACATCGGCTTACCGCCGGACAGCGCCTGGATGGGGTCACCAGGGGTCGCGAAGACCAGGAAGTAGACCAGCAGGGTGGCACCGAGGAACACCGGTATCAACTGCAGGAACCTTCGTAGCGTAAATGTAATCATGGCTGGGTCTCACTCCATGATGCGGTAGGGCACTGGGCCATTGTCTTTCCTCATTTCCGTCGGGTATTGCCGGACGCGCAAGCTTAGTGAAGTGACACGTCAAAGGGAGACCCACACGCTGGAGGGTCTCCCTTCGCCGTGCACAAGCACCCGAACCGCTTCCACGGCTCAGGCCACTCGCAAATTACTTGCCGGTGATCTCGTAGTAGAGCGGCACGCCGTTCCACCCGAATTCGACGTTGGAGACGTTGTCGCTCCAGCCGCCCTGGACTGCCTGGTACCACAGCGGGATGGCCGGCAGGTCCTTGAACAGGATCTCCTGGGCTTCGTTGAAGATCTTCGCGCCGTCCTCAGGGGTCTTGGCAGCCAAGCCCTCCGAGAGCTTCTGGTCGAATTCCTTCGAGGAGTAGTCGCCGTCGTTCGAACCGGCGCCGGTGCCGTACAGGGCTCCGAGGAAGTTGTACAGAGACGGGTAGTCGGCCTGCCAGCCGGTGCGGAAGCCGCCCTTCATGTCCTTGGCGGTGACCTTGTCACGCAAGGCCTTGAAGGAGGTGAACGGCTCCGGAGTGGCGTCGATGCCCAGGTTGTTCTTGATCTGGTTCACCACGGCCTCAACGTATTCCTTGTTACCGGCACCGTCGACGTTGTAGCCGATGGACAACGAAGCGCCAGACCATTCATTGATCTTGTTCGCTTCCTCCCACAGCTTCTTGGCTTCGTCCACGTTGAACTCCAGAACCTCGCTGCCCGGAATCGAGTCCGAGTAGCCTTCCAGGACCGGGGCGGTGAATTCCTTGGCGATGACCTTGTTGCCGAAGTAGATCTTGTCGATGACCTGCTGGCGGTCGATCGCACGGGAAATCGCCTGGCGACGCAGGTTGCCTTCCTCGTCCTGGCCAAAGTGGTCGATGTAGTTCGGGATGGTGATGGTCGCGTTGCCGGCGTACGGCGAGTTGACCGAACGGTCCCCCAGGTCATCCTGGAACTGCGCCAATGCGCTTGGCGGCACCTGGTCCAGCACGTCGAGGTTGTTCGACAGCAGGTCCTGGTAGGCCGACTCGGTGGACTGGTAAACCTTGAAGTCGATGCCGGCGTTCTGCGCCTTGCGCGGACCGTCGTAGCTCTCGTTCGGCTCCAGCTTCAGGTTGACGTCGTGGTTCCACTCGGTCAGCTTGTACGGGCCGTTGCCCACCGGCTTCTCACCGAAGGCCTTGGGGTCGTCATACGCGGCCTCCGGCAGCGGGTAGAAGGCGGTGTAGCCCAGGCGCAGCGGGAAGTCGGACTCCGGCTGGCTCAGCTCCACGGTGAAGGTGTGGTCGTCCACAACCTTCAGCCCTTCCATCTCGTCGGTCTTCGCGTCCTTCTTGATGACCTCGTCGTAGCCCTTGATGGACTCGAAGAAGTAGGAGTTCAGCTGCGCGTTCTTCGCTGCGGCGCCAAAGTTCCAGGCGTCGACGAAGGATGCCGCGGTCACCGGGGAACCATCGGAGAAGGTCTGGCCTTCCTTGATCTTGATGGTGTAGTTCTGCGAGTCCTCGGTCTCGATCGACTCGGCGATCTCATTGACGACCTTGCCGTCAGCGTCGTAGCTGACCAGGCCGGTGAAGATCATGTCCATGATGCGGCCGCCACCAACTTCGTTGGTGTTGGCCGGCAGCAGGCCGTTCTGCGGTTCGGTGGTATTAGCGCTAATGACCTTCGAGGTGTCGCCGCCGCCCTCAGCGGATCCGTTGCCACCTTCGTCGGACGAGCCACCACCGCAAGCGGTTAGGGTTAGCGCCAAGGCCGCGGACAGCGCCAGCGCCTTGGATGCCTGCGAGTATCGCATCCTATTTCTCCTCAACTTTGAGTTGCAGTTCGCTACAACGAACAGTCTGTGTCCCACGGCACTAGTGAGCCGCAGCACTAGTGAAAGACGTTACAGCAAACATTCCGAAACAACTAATGAACATTCACATATTTTGCGGATTGTTATCCGCCTGATATGCACACATGGGAAAATGGCGCCAGCGTCACGGTCCCGCGATTATCTGAAAAGGTTGATCAGCCCCGGATTTTCCAGCACCCGCCCGAGGTCCGCGAGGAACTGGCTGCCCTCCTTCCCGTCGATCAGCCGGTGGTCGAAGGACAGCGCCAGCGTGGTCGTGTGGCGCAGCGCCAGCTCGTCCCGGTACTCCCACGGACGGCGCTTGATCTGCCCCACGGCGAGGATTGCCGCTTGACCCGGCGGCAAAATGGGTGTACCGGCATCCACGCCGAAGACTCCCACGTTCGTGATTGAGAACGTACCGCCGCTGAGCTGCGCCGGGGACAACGTCCCGGCCCGGCCCTGTTCGATGATGCCCGACAGCGCCTCCGCCAGCTCGCCCAGTGACAGGCGCTGCGCGGCCGGCACCACCGGAACCAGCAGTCCCCGGTCGGTGGACACCGCCATCCCCAGGTTCACCGAGCCGCGTTCGATGATCTGCCCGTTCTCCCCATCCCAACTGGCGTTGATGGAGCGGTGGGTGGCCAGCAGCCGGGTGCTGACCAGGGCCAGCAGGGTCGTGAAGTTCACGTGCTTCCCCCGCAGGCTCGGGTGCTGCTTGAGCTGCTCGATCAGTTCCAGGCTCGCGGTGACATCCACGGTCAAGAACTCGGTGACGTGCGGGGCGCTGAAGGCGGAGTCGACCATCGCCTTGGCCGTCGCGCGGCGCACCGCACTAATCTTCACCACCCGGTCCTCGTCCTGTGCCGCGGCCGAGGACGCGGGCGGCTGTCCCTGCGCGCCGGCGGGCGGCTGCCCGGCGGTGGCCTGCGTCCCGCGGGCGGCCAGCGCCGCCTCCACATCGGCCCGCACGATCAACCCGTCCCGGCCGCTGCCGGTCACCTCATTCAGGTCAATGCCGTGGTCCCGGGCGAACTTGCGCACCGGCGGGGTGCTGCGCGGCACCGTGGACCGCGCGTCCAGGTCCAGGACTTCATCCGGGCTCTCTGCCGGCGTATTCGGGGCCGCGGCGGCCGGGGTCTCCGGTTCGGGTGCGCTCCGCCCCGGCGCCTGGGTGGTTCCCGGCCCGCGCCGGGCCTTGCGGGCCGGACGCTTGCCGGTGGAGGGTTCGGCACCGTAGCCGACCAGAGTCGGGGTGCGCTTCGCCGTCCCGGACCCGTCCGCGCCGGAAGGAGCCTGGCCAGCGCCCCCGGCCCCGTCACCGAAGGTCACCAGCGGGCTGCCCACCGGGACCACTTCCCCGGCCTCGGCGTGGATCTGCTCCACCACTCCCGAGTACGGGGAGGGAAGCTCAACCACGGCCTTGGCGGTTTCCACCTCGGCGATCACCTGGTTCAGCTCCACCTGCTCGCCGACCCGGATCTTCCAGTTCAGCACCTCGGATTCGGTCAATCCTTCGCCCAGGTCGGGCAGCTTGAAAATCTGTGTGGCGTTCATAGGGCACTCACCTGGTGGGCGGATTCGTTGCGGCGCATGACGGTGTCCACGCCGGTCAGGATGCGATCCAGATCCGGCAGGTGGTGTTTCTCCAATCGTGAGGGCGGGTAGGGGATGTCGAAGCCGGTGACCCGCACCGGGGCGTGCTCCAGGTAATCAAAGCAGCGTTCGGTGATCTGGGTGGCGATTTCCGCCCCCATTCCGGCGGTCGGGCCGGCCTCGTGCACGATCACGACCTTGCCGGTGTGCTTCACCGACTGAACCACGGTGTCCATGTCCAGCGGGTCCACGCTGCGCAGGTCAATGACCTCCAGGCTGATCCCCTCATCCTCGGCGGCCTGCGCCGCCTCGGTGATGGTGTACACCGTCGGCCCATAGCCGATCACCGTCGCGTCCTGTCCGGGACGAACGATCTTGGCCTTCAACGGACCGGGCTCGGCCGCCTCCCGCTCGATCTGGGCGCTTTCGTGGTAGCGGCGCTTGGGTTCAAAGAAGATCACCGGGTCATCACTGGCGATCGCGTGGCGCAGCATCGAGTACGCGTCCTGCACGCTGGAGGGGGCATAGACCCGCAGCCCGGCGGTGTGCGCGAAGTAGGCTTCCGGGGATTCGGAGTGGTGCTCCGGTGAACCGATGCCCCCGCCGTAGGGGATGCGCACGGTAACCGGCATCTTCACCCGGCCCCGGGAACGGTAGTGCATCTTGGCCAACTGTGAAACCAGCTGGTCAAAAGCCGGGTAGGTGAACCCGTCGAACTGGATCTCCACCACCGGGCGGTACCCGCGGTAGGCCAGCCCGATCGCGGCACCCACAATCCCGGATTCGGCCAACGGGGTGTCGATCACCCGCTCGGCCCCGAACTCGTCCTTCAGCCCGGCGGTCACCCGGAACACCCCGCCCAGGGTGCCGATGTCCTCGCCCAGCAGCACCACCTTGTCGTCCTGGCTCATCGCATCGCGCAGTGAGCTGTTCAGCGCCTGGATCATTGAGCTGCGGCTCATCGGCCCTCCCCGGTCTCGAAGCCTTCAAGGTATTGCAGGTAGTCATGCTCCGCCTTGGCCAGCGGGGCGTGCTCTTCCGCGTACACGTGCGCGAACAGCGCGGCCGGGTGCGGGTCGGGCATCGAGGTGATCGCCGCGCGCAGCTGCGCGGCCAGCTCGTCCGCGGCCTGCTCCCCGCGGGCCACGTACCCGGCCACGTCGGCGCCGAGCACCTCCAGGTGCCGGGTCAGCCGGTCGATCGGATCCTTCTGGCGCCATTCGGCCAGGTCCTGCTCGGTGCGGTAGCGGGTGGGATCATCGGCGGTGGTGTGCGGTCCCATCCGATAGGTGACCGCCTCGATGAAGGCCGGGCCGCGCCCGGAGCGCACGTGCTCCAGCGCCGCGCGGGTCACCGCCAGCACCGCCAGCACGTCGTTGCCGTCCACCCGCCAGGCGGCCAGGCCAAACCCGGCGGCGCGGTCGGCCAACTGGGTGCGGGTCTGCAGGCCCACCGGTTCGGAGATGGCCCAGTGGTTGTTCTGGCAGAAGAACAGCGCCGGGGCCTGGTAGCTGGCGGAGAAGACCAGCGCCTCGTTCACATCGCCCTGGCTGGTGGCCCCGTCCCCGAAGTAGCCCACGGCGACCTGGTTGCCGCCGTCGAACTTGATGCCCATCGCGTAGCCGGCGGCGTGCAGCGCCTGCGCGCCGATCACGATCTGCTGGCAGGCGATGTTCACCTCGTTCGGGTCCCAGCCGCTGGGGGTCACCCCGCGCCAGACGCTGAGCAGGTCCTCGGCCTTCACCCCGCGCGCCCAGGCCACCCCGTGCTCGCGGTAGGAGGGGAAAATGAAGTCGTCGTCGTTGGTGGCGCGCACCGAACCGATCTGCGCGGCCTCCTGGCCCAGCAACGGGGCCCACAGCCCCAGTTCTCCCTGGCGCTGCAGGGCGGTGGCCTCGACGTCCATGCGGCGCAGCACCATCATGTCGCGCAGCAGTTCGCCCAGCTTCTTCTCGTCGACATCCGCCAGGTACTGATCCAGGTCGGCATCGGGTTCTCGTTCACCGTTGACCTTGAGCAGCTGGTGCGTGGGTAGGCTCCCAGCCACAAGATCCATGCGTTGTGTGGACACGATCGGCATCCTTAATCTCGCGTGGTCACTTGGGAAGTGCAGGGGGGCATCTTCCCGCTTACTGTGATGTTACTCACAAGATGCAGGATGCACAATGGGTCACCGGCAGTTAGCGCACAATGCACTATTTTTGAGGTCCGAACGGTGCTAACCTGCACCTTATGCAAGCCCTTGATTCAACCGACCGCCGGATTCTGCTGGCCCTGTCCTCCGTTGCCCGGCGCAGCGCCTCGGCGATCGCCGCCGCCCTGGGGATGGGACGCAATACGGTGCAGAGCCGGCTCAGCCGGCTGGAGGGCGAGGTGCTGGATCCGATGGACCGCCGCATCCCGCCGGCGGCACTGGGCTTCGGGCTGCTCTCCTTCGTGGAACTGCACGTGCAGCAGCGCCACCTGGGCACCATCACCGAACAGCTGCGCCAAATCCCGGAGGTCATCGAGGCCCACGGGCTGACCGGGTCGGCGGACATCCTGGTGCGGGTGGCCGCGGCAAATGCCGAGGAGCTGTTCCGGGTGCACGGCCGGCTGCTGAACATTGAAGGGGTGCAACGCGCGGACTCGGCCCTGTCGATGGCCGAGCTGGTGCCCTACCGCACCACGAAGCTGATCGAGATGTCCCTGGGAGAACACCGCAGCGGTGCCGAAACGGCCGGGAACGGGCAGGGCCGCTGCGGGGAACCGGCCTGAGCACCATCACGGTGCACCCCCTTCCCCGCAGCGGCCCTGGAATCTTCCGGGGGCGGTGGCGCGCCTAGAGGGACACGACCCCGGTGCGCTCCAGCTTGTCCCGCTCCAAACATTTCCCGGCCTTATAGCAACGCAAAAATCCTCCGGAAGGAACCGCTAACTGGTTCTTCCGGAGGATTTCTGGTGTTTTTTGGACCGCGCCCCACGGGACGCCGCCGGTGTTCGCTAGTGGTCCACGGCCTTTTCGGCGCCGACCCCGGTGAGCGAACGGACTTCCATTTCGGCGGCCTTGACCGCGTCCTCGGTGCCCTTATCGGTAATCGAGCCGATCCAGCCCAGCAGGAACGCCAGCGGGATGGAGATGATGCCCGGGTTGGACAGCGGGAAGATCGCCATGTCGATGCTCGGGATCATCGAGGTCTCCGAACCGGAGAACACCGGGGAGATGATGATCAGGCCCAGGGCCGAGAACAGGCCACCGTACATGGACCACAGGGCCCCGCGGGTCTTGAAGCCCTTCCAGAACAGCGAGTACAGGATGGTCGGCAGGTTGGCGCTGGCCGCGACCGCGAAGGCCAGGGCCACCAGGAAGGCCACGTTCTGCCCCTGGGCACCGATGCCACCGGCGATGGACAGCACGCCGATCACCAACACGGTGCGGCGGGCCACCTTCATCTCCTTCTGCGGGGTGCTCTTGCCCTTGGCCAGCACCGAGGAGTAGATGTCGTGGGCGAAGGATGCCGCCGCGGTGATGGTCAGTCCGGCCACCACGGCCAGGATGGTTGCGAACGCGACCGCGGAGATCAGACCCAGCAGCAGGGTGCCGCCCAGTTCGTAGGCCAGCAGCGGGGCCGCGGAGTTCACGCCGCCCGGGGCCGCCAGGATCTTGTCCGGGCCGATCAGCGCACCGGCGCCGTAGCCCAGCACCAGGGTGAACAGGTAGAAGGCACCGATCAGCCAGATCGCCCAGACTACCGACTTGCGGGCTTCCTTCGCGGTGGGAACCGTGTAGAAGCGCATCAGCACGTGCGGCAGGCCGGCGGTGCCCAGCACCAGGGCCAGGCCCAGGGAGATGAAGTCCAGCTTGCTGGTCTCGCTGACCCCGTACTTCAGGCCCGGGTTCAGGATCTCGGGGTTGTTCGCCACCTCGGCGGCGGTGCCCAGCAGCTCGGAGAAGTTGAAGCCGAACAGCGCCAGGGTCCAGATGGTCATCACAAAGGTACCGGCAATCAGCAGGCAGGCCTTGATGATCTGCACCCAGGTGGTGCCCTTCATGCCGCCGACCAGTACGTAGAGGATCATCAGCGCGCCGACGACCACGATCACCAGGGACTGGCCCAGCTTCTCATCGATGCCCAGCAGCAGGGAGACCAGCGCACCGGCGCCGGCCATCTGCGCCAGCAGGTAGAACACGCACACCGCCAGGGTGGAGACCGCCGCGGCGATGCGCACCGGGCGCTGCTTCAGGCGGAAGGAGAGCACGTCGGCCATGGTGAACTTGCCGGTGTTGCGCAGCAGTTCGGCGACCAGCAGCAAAGCCACCAGCCAGGCGACCAGGAACCCGATGGAGTACAGGAACCCGTCGTAGCCGTTGATCGCGATTGCCCCGACAATGCCCAGGAACGAGGCGGCGGAGAGGTAGTCACCGGCGATGGCGGTGCCGTTCTGGGTTCCGGTGAAGGACCGGCCGCCGGCGTAGTAGTCGGCCGCGGTCTTGTTGTTCTTGCTCGCCTTGAGCACGATCACCAGGGTTACCCCAACGAAGCCGGCGAAGATCGCAATATTCACCCACGGGTTGCCCACCGTGGTCTCGCTGGCCGCCTGGGCCAGGATCATCGATGCGGACATCTACTTAACACCCTTCTTTTCCAGGCGTTCGCGGATCTTGGTCGCCTTGGGGTCCAGCTTGCTGTTGGAGAACCGCACGTAGGCGGCGGTGATGGCGAAGGTGGAAACGAACTGCAGCAACCCGAGCACGATGCCCATGTTGATGTTGCCCAGCACCTTGATGGACATGAAGTCGTGGAAGTAGTCCGCCAGGATGACATAGGCGAAGTACCACACGAGGAAAAAGATGGCCATGGGGAACACGAAGCTGCGATGTGTCTTGCGCAGCTCGCCGAACTCTTCAGAGTTCTGTTCCGCGACGAAGTCGACCTCGGTGGCGACGTCGTGTTGCGGGTTGGAGCTCATTGCTCTCCTCCTTGGATTCTGCACGCGGTGTGATCGGTGCCACACGCACGATGTGACTGACTTCACTATGCGTGATCCCCCGCGCGCCCGGTAGTAGCCGACGCCCCATGCATGGCCAGCGGTCAAGATCATGCGCCCAACGGCACACCCGACCGCGACGAACGGTCGGCCGGGCGGCGCAGTGATTAGGATTGAGGCATGTCAACAGCCTTGGAGATCACCCTGATCGTCACCGTGGCGTCCATCGGGATCGCCATCGTGGGGTTCCTCGGCTTCCGGATTTCGCGCTCCACCCGGGAGATGGGCACCGACGCCGAGCAGGCGACCTTCCAGGCGCTGCACCACATGTCCGTCGCCGTCCCGCACCTGGCCGAGGGGCTGAACGAGGTCAGTGCCGCCAAGGCGGCCCGGGCGCTGCGCAAGCTGCTGGGCTGCCAGGGCCTGGTGATCTCCGATACCGCCACCGAGCTGGGCGTTGAAACCAGCCAGGCCCTGCCCGAGCCGGTGCTCGCCGAATTGCGCGGCACCGTCAAGGACGCGATCGCCACCTCCAAGACCCAGGTGAACAAGCTGCCGGGCACCACCCTGGTCAGTGCCCCGCTGCTGCGTTCGGGCACCCCAGTCGGTGCGGTCAGCGCCGTGCACGCTCACGCCGGTGCCGGGTTTGTGCGCGCCGTCTCCGAGGTCGCCACCTTCGTTTCGGCCCAGCTGTCCCTGGCCGAGCTGGACGCGTCCAAGGCGATGCTGCTCGAGGCCCAGGTCCGGGCGCTGCGCGCCCAGATCTCCCCGCACTTCATCTACAACTCGCTGAACGCGATCGCCTCGTTCATCAACACCGATCCGGCCCGCGCCCGGGAACTGGTGATCGAGTTCGCGGACTTCACCCGCTACTCCTTCCGCCGCCGCGGGGACTTCACCACCCTGGCCGAGGAGTTGGAGGCGATCGACCGCTACCTGCTGCTGGAAAAGGCCCGGTTCGGGGAGCGCATCCGGGTCTCCCTGCAGATCGCCCCCGAGGTGCTGCCCACCCAGATCCCGTTCCTCTCGCTGCAGCCGCTGGTGGAAAACGCGGTGCGCCACGGCCTGGAGGCCAAACCCAACGGCGGGCTGATCTCCATCACCGCCACCGACGAGGGACAGTACGCGATGATCCAGGTCGAGGACGACGGGGCCGGGATGGACCCGCAGAAGCTCTCCAGCGTGTTGGCCGGGACCACCACCAACCTGCACGTGGGGCTGCGCAACGTGGACGTGCGGCTGCGCCAGATCTACGGGTCGGGCCACGGACTGGTGATCGACACCGCCCCCGGGGCCGGCACCCTGATCACCTTGCGCATCCCCAAGTTCGTGCCGCTGCCCGACGCGGAGATCGGCGCCTAGCCACGGCGGCAGGGCCCGGCCCCCAACCGGCCCCTGACCCAACGGGGTGCGCGGCGGCGACTGGGTAGACTGGAACAATGATCAATGTCGTAGTAGCCGACGATGAGCTGCCGGCAGTCGAGGAACTGGCCTACCTGCTCAGCCAGGACTCCCGGGTCGGGCAGATCTTCCGGGCCACCTCCGGGGCGGCGGCGCTGAAGGCGCTGGAGGAAGAAGACGTCGATGCCCTGTTCTTGGACATCCACATGCCCGCGTTATCCGGGCTGGACATCGCCCGGGTCATTTCCCGCTTCACCAATCCCCCGCACATCGTCTTCGTCACCGCCGACGAGGACCAGGCGCTGGAGGCCTTCGAACTGGCCGCGGTGGACTACGTGCTCAAGCCCATCCGCCCGCAGCGGCTGGCCGAGTCGGTGCGGCGCATCTGTGAGCTGGTCGAGGACACCCAAACCAAACCGGAAATGGTCACCGTGGACCAAGGTGGGGTCACCAAGCTGATCGAACGCGACTCCATTGCCTATGTGCAGGCGGCCGGGGACTACGCACGGCTGCACACGCCCAACGCCAGCTACCTGATCCGGGTGCCGCTCAACGACCTGGAAACCCAGTGGGGCCCGGCCGGCTACGTGCGCATCCACCGCTCCTACCTGGTGAACATGGAACACGTGCAGACCGTCAAGCTCGCCACCGGCAAGGCCTCGGTCCTGGTCAACGGCGTGGAACTGCCCATCTCCCGCCGGGCGCTGCCCTACCTGCGCGAGAAGCTCTCGGCCAACCGGGTGCGGCCACTGTGAGCCAGGACCCCGATGTGCACTTCGCCGCCCAGCGCCCGGCCCGGGTCCGGGTCCAGGCCCCGGCGGATGCCGCCGTGGACCTGCAGGTTCCCTCCGCCGAGCACAGCGCCGAGAACTTCTATGTGCGCCAGCTGATCCGTTCCCAGCTGCGCCTGGCGGTCTCGGTGGCCAGCGGGATCATCGTGCTGCTGGTGGGCATCACGGTGCTGCTCTCCTACTGGCCGCAGATTTCCCAGATCACCCTGGCGCGCATCCCGCTGCCCTGGTGGATCCTGGGGCTGGGGGTGTACCCGCTGATCCTGATCGCCGGGGTGCTGTACAACATCTCCGCGGTGCGCAACGAGAAACGCTACCGGAGCATCGCCCGATGATGGCGGTGTTCAGCCTGCTCACCCTGCTGGTGGTGTGCCTGGCCACCGTGCTGGTGGCGGTGCACGGGCTGCGCCTGTCCCGCACCACCTCTGATTTCTATGTCGCCAGCCGCACCGTGCGCCCCTGGTGGAACGCCTCGGCGATCGGCGGCGAATACCTTTCGGCCGCCTCCTTCCTGGGGGTGGCCGGGCTGATCGTGGTCTCCGGGCAGTCCGGGCTGTGGTTCCCGATCGGCTACACGGCTGGCTATCTGATGCTGCTGCTCTTTGTGGCCGCGCCGCTGCGCCGCTCCCAGGCGTACACGCTGCCGGACTTCGCGCAGATCCGCTTCGCCTCCCTGCCGCTGCGCAAGCTGACCACCTACCTGGTGGTGCTGATCTGCCTGCTGTACATCGTCCCGCAGATGCACGGGGCCGCGCTGACCCTTTCGATTGCCACCGGGCTGCCGGGCTGGGTGGGGCCGCTGATCGTGGCGGCGGTGGTGTGCCTGACCGTGGTCTCCGGCGGGATGCGCTCGGTGACGTTCGTGCAGGCCTTCCAGTACTGGCTGAAGCTGGCCGCGCTGGTGATCCCCACCGTGCTGTTGCTGGTGCGCATCATCCCGGGCAACGACCCGGGGATGCGGGTGCAGCAGCTGAGCGAACGCATGGGTGATGGCGGCAGCCTGGGGCTCTACGAAACCATTTCCATCATCATTGCCCTGCTCTTTGGCACCCTGGGCCTGCCGCACGTGCTGGTGCGCTTCTACACGAACCCCACCGGCCAGGCGGCCCGCTCCACCACGGTCATCGTGCTGGGGCTGCTGTCGATCTTCTACATCTGGCCGGTGGCCCTGGGGGTGCTGGGACGGCTCTACACCCCCGAGCACCACGCCCCGGGCAACGCCGATGCCACGGTGCTGCTGCTGCCGCAGTGGATCTTTGACGGCTGGGCCGCGGACGTGCTGACCGCGGTGGTGGTCGGCGGCGCCTTCGCCGCGTTCCTGTCCACCACCTCCGGCCTGGTGGTCTCCCTGGCCGGGGCGGTGTCCCAGGAGTTCTTTGCCGGCACGGTGCGCGGGTTCAGGATCTCCACGGTCATCGCCACCGTGGCGCCGCTGCTGGTGGCGGCGTTGACCAGTTCCCTGGCGCTGGCCGGGGCGATCGGCAACGTGTTCGCCTTCACCGCCTCAACCATCTGCCCGCTGCTGCTGCTGGGCATCTGGTGGCGGCAGCTGACCAGCATTGGCGCGATGGCCGGGATGCTCACCGGCGCGGTGAGCTGCGCCCTCGCACTGCTGGTCAGCGGGCTGCTGGCCGAATCAGAGTCCGTGCTGGCGGCGCTGCTGCGCCAGCCGGCCGCGTGGAGCGTGCCGCTGGCGTTCGTGGTCACGGTCCTGGTTTCGCTGACCACCGCCAAACGGGTTCCGCGCAACGTGGACCGGATCCTGGAACGGCTGCACGTGCCCGAACGCAGCACCCTGAGCGACTGACCCCACCCTCACCGGATCACCGGCGTTCAGTGCCGTGCTGCGGTGAGCTGGAGGCAGGAAAAGAGCGCGGCGGGCCGCCCCATGCCAGGGGCGGCCCGCCGCGCTCTTGTTCGTTGCGGTGCTAGTCGATCGAGGCCATCAGTTCCACGACGCGGTCCAGGAACGCGTCTACCTGGGACTCCTCGTACCCCTCGGTGCCGATCGCGGTGCGGAACTCGACGCGGCGCACCGAGTCCACGCTCATCGGCACGTCCTTTTCGAAGTACTCGATGAGCTGGTCGCACAACCGGTCAACGTCCTCGACGTTGTAGCTGGCGGCGTTGGAGCGCGAGGGGCGGCGGAAGCGTTCCCCGGGGGAGCGGTGCAGGCGGCCACGCAGGATGGCGGCCAACCGGCCCACCTGCTGCAGCCAGACCTCCTCGCCCTGATGGGCGATCAGGTCATCGCGTTCCCGCTTGGCAAACACGTCCTCCAGGCGGTCCAGTGCCCCGTCGACCTCGCGGGCGTTGTAGCCGCCCTTCTGCGGGGCGAAGGTGGTGCGGCGCACCAGGTGGCTGGTCACCAGGGTCTCATCGGACCCCTCGCCGTTGAAGGTCTCCCGCGCCCGGTCCAGGAAAGCGTCTACCTGCTTCATGTTGTACCCGAACTCCTGCTCGGAGACCCGGGAAAACGGGGTATCTGCTTGCTGCGACACGTTTCATCCTTCGTCGTACTGGCTCGCGCCCTTGTTCGTGGCCTGGTCGTACCGCGCACGGTACCGGCAATATTCTATGCGTTCGAGATGCCCCGCGGGCCGGGGCACACCGTCGCGGGTCCTAGGAGTAGGTGGTCACCCAATCGATGAGGTGGGAGGCGAGATAGGTCAGCGGAACGGAGAAGAGCACCGAGTCCAGCCGGTCCATCACCCCGCCGTGGCCGGGCAGCAGGTTGCTCATGTCCTTGATGCCCAGTTCGCGCTTCACCATGGATTCGGACAGGTCCCCGGTGGTGGCGGCCACCACGATGAACACCGCCAGGATCAGCCCGGTCCACCACGGCATCTGCAGCAGGTACTGGGCGCACAGGGCACCGATCACCATGGCGCCGAGCATGGACCCGGCGAAGCCCTCCCAGGACTTCTTCGGCGAAACCTTCGGGGCCATCGGATGGCGGCCCAGCAGCACCCCGACAATGTAGCCGAACGTGTCATTGGCGACCACCAGCAGCAGCATCGAGGCGATCAGCCACCGGCCCTTCTCATCGGCCAGCAGCAGGACGGCGAAGCTCAAAAGCAGCGGCACCCAGCTGATGATGAAGACCGAGGCCATGATCGAGGCGCTGGCGCCCTTCAGGCCCTCCATGATCCTGAACAGCACCGCCAGCAGCAGTGAGCCCAGGTAGGCGAATCCCAGGGCCTGCAGCCCCCCGAAGCAGGCGGCCGCCGGCAGCAGGGCGCAGGCCAGCAGGACCGGGGTCAGCGGGACGGCGGTGCGCACGTGGCTGGTGGCCCGGGCAACTTCCCAGCTGCCCAGCCCGGCCAGGACGACCACCATGGCCAGCAGCGCCAGCGGGAACCAGAACAGTCCCACCAGGACCGCGCCCAGCAGCACCAGGCCCACCGCGATGGCGGCGGGCAGGTCGCGTCCGGCCTTGGATTTGCTGGCTGCCGCCGCCTGTTCGGCGGCGCGCAGCTCACGCCGCGTGCGCGGCGCACGAGGGCCCGAGTCGGCTGGCGGCACCTGCGCTGCGGTGCCGCCGACCGGGTCTGGCTGGTCTGGCATTAGACGTCCAGCAGCTCTGCTTCTTTGCGCTTGAGCAAATCGTCGATGGCCTCGGTGTGCTTCTTGGTCAGCGCGTCGAGGTCCTTTTCACCGCGGTTGCCGTCGTCCTCACCGACTTCGCCGTCCTTGACCATCTTGTCGATGGCTTCCTTGGCCTTGCGACGGTGGTTGCGGATGCCGACCTTGGAGTCCTCACCCTTGGTGCGGGCCAGCTTCACGTATTCCTTGCGGCGTTCCTCGGTGAGCACCGGCAGCACCACGCGGATGGTCTTGCCGTCGTTGGACGGGTTGGCCCCGACCTCCGAGTCGCCCAGCGCCTTTTCAATCTCGCGCAGCGCGGAGACGTCGTAGGGGGTGATCATGATGGTACGCGCATCGGGCACCGCGAAGGATGCCAGCTGCTGCAGCGGGGTGGGCGAACCGTAGTAGTCGACCATCACCTTGGAATACATTCCGGGGTGGGCACGCCCGGTGCGGATGTTCGCGAAGTCTTCCTTGGCGGCCTCGATGGTGCGTTCCATTTTCTCGGCGGCTTCCGCCAGAGTTTCCTCAATCACCGGTACTCCTTCAGGGTCCTTTGGCTGGACCAAAACCCGGTTTCACATCGGTGCCACCGGGCTTTGGCAATTCAAACTAGTTCAATCCTATGCCACGATGGGCTACGGCGTGACCGTGGTGCCGATCCGTTCGCCGCGGATCGCGGCCGCGACGTTGCCTTCACCTTCCATGCCGAAGACCAGCATGTTCAGGTTGTTGTCCTGGCACATGGTCATCGCGGTCTGGTCCATCACCCGGATGTTGCGCACCAGCGCGTCGTTGTAGGTCAGGGTCTGCAGCTTCTGGGCGGTCGGGTCCTTCTTCGGGTCCGCGGTATACACCCCGTCAACGCCGCTCTTGGCCATCAGCACCTCGTCGGCGTCCACTTCCAGGGCGCGCTGGGCGGCGACGGTGTCGGTGGAGAAGTAGGGCAGCCCGGCCCCGGCACCGAAGATCACCACGCGGTCCTTCTGCATGTGGCGGATGGCGCGGCGCGGAATGTAGTTCTCCGCCACCTGGGCCATGGAGATGGCCGACTGCACGCGGGTTTCCACCCCGCACTGCTCCAGGAAGTCCTGCAGCGCCAGGCAGTTCATCACGGTGCCCAGCATTCCCATGTAGTCCGCGCGGGAGCGGTCCATGCCGGCGGCCGAGAGTTCGGCGCCGCGGAAGAAGTTGCCGCCGCCGACCACGATCGCGGTTTCAACCTCGCCCACGGTCTGGGCGATCTGCTCGGCCACGCCGCGCACGGTGGTCGGGTCCACGCCGACATTGCCGCCGCCGAACACCTCCCCGGACAGCTTGAGAAGGACGCGGCGACGCTTGGGGGTATCGGTAGGGACCATCAGTTTTGCTCCTGGAGGATGGTAGTGCTTGCGGCTGGTCGATGTGTCCCCGCAACGAGGCGCAGGCCCGGGTGCCGGGCGGGCGTCCCGTCGTCGGGGCAGGGGGTCTGGGGTGGCCGGTGCGGCCGGTGTGGATGGAGTCCGGGCGTGGGAAAGGGGAGGCGAGTCACCGAGTATGCTCGGTGCTCACCTCCCCTCCTGATTCCCGCCGCCCGTGCCGGGCGGCTATGCTAGCTGCGGATCGCTGCCCGTGTTAGGCGCCGACGCGGAAGCGTGCGAACGCGACCGGCTTGGTGCCGGCCTCTTCGAAGATCTGGCCGACGGACTTCTTGGCGTCCTTGGCGAAGGCCTGGTCCACCAGCACGATTTCCTTGAAGAAACCGGTCAGGCGGCCTTCCACGATCTTTTCCAGGGCCTTCTCCGGCTTGCCCTCGGCACGCGCGGTCTCATCGGCGATGCGGCGCTCGTCCTGGACGCGCTCGGCCGGAACCTCGTCGCGGCTCAGGTAGGTCGGGGCCATCGCTGCGGTGTGCACGGCCACGTCGTGGGCGGCGGTGGCGGCAGCCTCGGAGTCCGAGTCGACGGCCAGCAGCACGCCAACCTGGGCCGGCAGGTCCTTGCTGGTCTTGTGCAGGTAGGCGGCAACCTTGGTGCCCTCGACGCGGGCCACACGGCGCACGACGACCTTCTCGCCCAGCACGGCGCCCTCTTCAACGACAACGTCGCCCACGGTCTTGCCGTCCAGCTCGTAAGCCAGCAGGGCATCCACATCGGCGGCGCCGGAAGCCACGGCGGCATCCAGAACCTTGTTGGCCAGCTCGATGAACTTGTCGTTCTTGGCCACGAAGTCGGTCTCGCAGTTGATCTCGATCATGACACCGGCGTTGCCCTCGACCTTGGCGGCCACCAGGCCCTCAGCGGTCGAACGGCCTTCGCGCTTGGTGGCGCCCTTCAGGCCCTTGATGCGGATGATCTCGATGGCCTTCTCGGCGTCACCGTTGGCCTCGTCCAGGGCCTTCTTCACGTCCATCATGCCGGCGCCGGTGCGCTCGCGCAGTGCCTTGATATCAGCAGCGGTGTAGTTTGCCACGTGCGTTCCCCATTCACTAGGAGGTTTCAAGTTATTTCGCTCGTGGGACGGGTCGGTGTCCCGGCCCGTCCCACGAGAGGGTCTGGAGTTACGCCCTTGATCTCAACGTAGCATCAACGGACAAACTCCATGAGTCATTCAGGTGACTACTCGGCGGCTGGCTTTTCAGCAGCTTCCTCGGTAGCGGTCTCGGCCTTGGGGGCCTCTTCCTTCGAAGCCTCTTCCTTGGCACCGGCTTCGAGCAGCTCGCGCTCCCACTCGGCCATCGGCTCTGCGGCACCCTCGGCCTTGCCGGCAGCCTTGTTGTTGCGGGCGATCAGGCCATCGGCAACAGCGTCGGCGACAACGCGGGTGAGCAGGTTGACGGAGCGGATGGCGTCGTCGTTGCCCGGGATCGGGTAGGTGACTTCGTCCGGATCGCAGTTGGTGTCCAGGATGGCAACCACCGGGATGCCCAGCTTCTGGGCTTCGTCGATGGCCAGGTGTTCCTTCTTGGTGTCAACGATCCAGATTGCCGACGGAGTGCGGTTCAGGTTGCGGATACCACCAAGGTTGTTCTGCAGCTTGGTCAGCTCGCGCTTGAGCAGCAGCAGTTCCTTCTTGGTGTGGCCCGAACCGGCAACATCCTCAAAGTTGATCTCTTCCAGTTCCTTCATGCGCTGCACGCGCTTGGAAACGGTCGAGAAGTTGGTCAGCATGCCGCCCAGCCAGCGGTGGTTCACGTAAGGCTGGTTGACGCGGGTGGCCTGCTCGGCAATGGCTTCCTGAGCCTGCTTCTTGGTGCCGACAAACAGGATCGAGCCGCCGTGGGCGACGGTCTGCTTGACGAAGTCGTAGGCGCGGTCGATGAACGACAGCGACTGCTGCAGGTCGATGATGTAGATGCCGTTGCGCTCGGTCAGGATGAAACGCTTCATCTTCGGGTTCCAGCGACGGGTCTGGTGGCCGAAGTGGACGCCGCTGTTCAGCAGCTCTCGCATGGTTACGACTGGCATGTCGCAACTCCTTCCGGCAGTAGCGGACCGGCCGGTTTTCGACCGCGGTAACTGCCCTAGTTGTTTGGGTTTTCCGCGCAAGGCCCTGGTGGCCATACGCCCTAGTGCTACGTTCACGCCTGCACGCGGCAGGCGGGCTGACCCCACCGATTGCTCGGACCTCTGGGGCCTAGACACAAAATGAATCGTGAAACGTGGCACGCGAAGTCAATTCCGCATCCGCGACCGGTGTTTTGGGCACACCTGTCGCACGAAACTGCAGTTCCAAGTGTACTACACGGCTCCAAGCGCTCCAGTGCCCAGGGGCCGGTGGATCCAGTGACACCGGTTACCCACATTGCGTCGCCGCCATCGCCCGGGCCGGGGTACGCGGCTCCACGGTGGAGGCATGAAAAAGTTTCGCAGATTCCGGTCCCTGGCCGTCCTTCCGCTCTTGGCGGTGTTGCTGGCCCTCTCCCCCCTCCCGCCCACGGTGCCCTCCGGCACGGCGGGCGAATTCGATCAGCCATGGCACTGGCCGCTGTCCGGGGATGTGCAGGTGCTGCGTGAATTTGTTGGTCCGGCGCAGACCTGGTTGCCCGGCCACCGCGGGGTCGATCTAAAGGCGGCGGCCGGCATCAGCGTGCTCGCCCCGCAGGGCGGGGTGGTGTCCTATCGCGGGTTCATCGTGGACCGGCCGGTCATCGTCGTCGATCACGGGCAGGGTTTCAAATCCAGTTTTGAGCCGGTGACCTCATCCTTGCGGGTCGGAGATGCGGTGCGGGAACGGGAAGTCATCGGTGAGGTGGCCTCCGGCGCCCACTGCGATGGCCGGTGCCTGCATTGGGGTGTGCGGCTGAATGTCGAGTACATTGACCCGGCGTTGTTGATCGAAGACCTGCGCCCCTCGATCCTGCTTCCCCTGCACTGATGCAGCTGTTCCGGTGCCGCTGCTGCCAACGAATCCCCTGCCCGGCTCAGGAGGAGTTCGGCTGCACCGGATCGGCTCAGGGCAGTTGGATGCTTTGGCGCGCCAGCCGCTTCCGATACTGCTTCTTCATGCCCCTGGCCGGATACATCGGTTCAGGCCAACGGGGCTGCAGGGTGTCGCCCAGGGTGATGCCGCGCATCCGCCGGCCGAACATGGGCAGCACCCATTGGCGCAGCCACTCAACATCGCGCTGCGTGGCCTGCAACAGACCCATCCGTTCGGGGGTGCCGAATGGCACGAAGGAGAGCCGGTGGTTTTCACCCAGGATCTCCAGGATGGGAATCGCCATATAGCGGTGCCCGGCTCGGTTCATGTGCAACTTGTCGGTGTCCCACATCCGTCGATCCCGGTAGGCGTTCCACGTCCAGTAGTCCACGAGCGTCACGGTCGAAGGATACTGTTCGGCCAGTTCACGTACCCGCTCGTTGAACTTCCAGTTGCGTCGCTTCAACGGGGCCAGCAGCGGATGGACCGGGATGTCAAAACCGGTGAAGAGCAGAACCTGGGCGCCGGAGCCGGCAAGCCGGTGCACGGCCTGGGTGTAGCAGTGGAGCAGCTGCGCCATGTCCTTGCGCAGCTCCATGATGTCGTTGCCGCCGGCGTAGAAGCTGATGACGTCCGGCTTCATGGCCAGCGCCGGTTCAACCTGTTCGGAGACGATGCGTTCCAGCCGGCGGCTGCGGATCGCCAGATTGGCGTAACGCCATTGCGGATCCTGTTTGGACAGCTGCTTCGCGACCCGATCGGCCCAGCCTCGCACTCCATTGGGAAATCTCGGATCCCAGTCCCCCACGCCCTCGGTAAAGGAATCACCAATCGCAACAAAAAGCCGGCCCATGAAGATTCAGGCTAGGCAGGCAACGTGACGGGCAGGCAACGAACGCTCGAACAATCGGTGGCGCGACGTGGGTGCGCCACGGCCTTGCCCTGTCGTTCAACCCTGCCAGGGGCAGCGTCTGAGAATGCGAAACACCGGATGACTGTCTTCACAGCGCATCCGGTGTTCTATTCGTAGGGCGTGCCGGACTTGAACCGGCGACCAAGGGATTATGAGTCCCCTGCTCTAACCAACTGAGCTAACGCCCCCCATGAGCTGCAAACCATCCAAGGGGTTGAGCACACTCGAAATATTCTAGAGCATAACCATCCGGTTCCTGGAACTGGGTGTCACGGGATTTTAGTCCCACACCTGTTCCGAGCCGTCGAGCATGCGGCGGTAGATGCCCTCGAAGGCGTCCATTGTGTTCTTCTGGGCGTGGTTCATGACCTTGCGGTGCCCGGCCCTGCCCATCCGCTCGCGCTCCGTCTCATCCAGTGACAGGATGCGATCCAGCTTTTCGGCCAGGTCCTTGCGGTCACCGGGCTGGAACATATAGCCGTTGATCCCTTCATCCACCAAATGCGGCAGCGCCAACGCGTTGGCCAGGACCACGGGCTTGGAGGCCGAAAGCGCCTCCAGGGTGACCAGGGACTGCAGTTCGGCGGTGCCGGGCTGGCAGAACAGGTCACAGCGCAGGTAGGCCTCGCGCAATTCCTCGTCGCTGATGTGCCCGAAGAACTTGACCCGGTCCGCCACACCCTGTTCCTTGGCCACCTGTTCAAGCTTGCTGCGCTGTTCGCCGCCGCCAACGATCTCCAGTACGGCGTTGGGCACCTGCCTCATCAGCGGCAGCGCCTCGATCAGTTCGTTGACGTTCTTCTCCACGGCCAGGCGCCCGACGAACAGGATGGTGGGTTGTTCATTGCGCAGCACGCTCTCACCTTCGGTGAGTTCGTAGTTGCCCACCTCAATGCCGTTGGACAGCGGACGCACCCGGGTCAGGCCGGCGCGTTCGCGCATCGCCTTGGCCGCCAAGGGGGTGGGGGTGGTGATCACCTCGGCGCGGTTGAAGACCCTGCCCATGTCCCACCAGGAGTAGCGGAAGTACAGGTTGTTGAACCACTGCGGGAAGGGCAGGAACGGGTTCAGGTTCTCCGGCATCAGGTGATTGGTCGCCACGGTGCGGATATTCTTGCTGCGCCCGTAGGACAGCGCGGCCCGGCCGATCATGTAGTGGCTTTGGGCATGAATCGCGTCGGGCCCGATCTCCCGCAGTAGCCGCTGGATCTGCTTGTTGACCTCCCACGGGTAGGTGATGCGGAAGTAGTCGTGGGTGGGCACGGCGTGGGATTCGAGCCGGTGCACGATCGCCTCGGGACGCACCTCGGTGTAGGTTTTTCCCTTGTTGCCCCGGCTGGCCAGCACATGGACCCGATGACCGCGCGAATGCATCGCGGTGGCCAACCGGTAGCAGAACGTCGCCGCGCCATTGACATCCGGCGGGTAGGTGTCGGCGGCAATGACGATGGTCAGTGGTTTTTCCTCGGCCACGCAGTCTTCCTTGCTTGTAGGCGTGTGGTCAGTTATCAGTTCACTTGTCGGCGTCGTCACGCTTGTCCATTCCCCCGACGGCAGCCTTCTTGGCGCGTTGTTCAATCACATCTGGATGGTGCTTTGACAGGGCCACCACCCCGACGATGGCCAGCAGGCCGGCGATGCCCATCACCACGCCGATGACTCCTGGCACATCCGGGCGCAGTTCGTTCAGGATCGAGATGCCGATGGCGATGCCGATGATCGGATCGATCACGGTCAACCCCGCAATCACCAAATCCGGCGGGCCCTTGGAGTAGGCGTTCTGCACGAAGTAGGAGCCCAGCAGCCCGGCGATCACCACGAATCCCAGGGCCAGCCAGGGCAGGTTCGCGAACTTGAACTCTTCCAGGTGCATCAGCGCGATGGCGATGGTGCGCACCAGCACCGCCACGAACCCGAACAGCACCCCGGCCCCGGCGATGTAGAAGAACGGCCCAAACTTGTGGCGTCCCAGGAAACCGAAGACGGCGAAGAAGACCACCAGTACGGAGAGGATCATCTCGATCAGCAGGGTCTGCTGCGGGGAGGCGTCGCTGTTGCGGGTGGTGACGTTGATGGCCAGCAGCACGAAGCCCACCGAACCGACCATGCAGCTGACGATCGCCAGCACCGTGGGCCGGTTCATCTTCAGGTTGTTTTCCTTCGCGTTGACCACCGCGGTGATCACCAGGGCGATGGCGCCGATGGGCTGGACAACGGTCAGCGGGGCGCTGGCCAGGGCGTAGACGTTCAGCACGGTGCCGGCACCCAGCAGCAGGGTACCCAATACCCAGCGTCGGTTGGTCAGCAGTGCCGGAATGTTGCCCCAGGAAAGGTTCAGCCCGCCGGTTTGCGTCCGCACCGCCCCGGATTGCCAGTGTGCGCCGAAGGCCAGGCATACAGCGCCACATAACGCGGCAGCTACAGCGGTCCAAACCATGGCCGTGCTATCTCCTCAGCTCGTGACCGGCAACGACGTCAACCCACTGGTGTCCGCCCGGTCTGGTCGCGAACATTCAGTTACTGGAGTGGGCCTTGGTCGTCAGACCGGACCGGCTGCCCCGCCCGGGGCAGCCGGCATCCGAAGCAGGCTAGGACTTACGCAGCAGCTTGCGCAGCACGCCGACGAGCGCCAGCGCACCGGCACCGATCAGCGCGAAGGGCTTGGCCTTCTCCATCCGCTCCTGGGCGGCGCGTTCCTGATCGGTCTGCGCCCCCGTGGTGGAGGAGGGCAGCACGAAGCTGCGGGCCTTCGCCGCGGCGTCCGAGACAGTCGACCCCGCCTGGTCGGCCATGCGACGGGCGCGATCGACCTTAGCTTTTGGGCCGCGCATGCTCTCTTCGAGGTTGTCACGCAGCGCCTGGATCTGGCGGCGGCGGCGCTTGGTGCGCAGGATCAGTTCGTCGGCGCTCGGTGCCGGAGGCTTCGGTTCCTTGTCCTTGCCGTCCTTGTCGTGCTCGTCGTCCTTGGACTTCTTCTTGCGCGGTTCATCCAGGCTCGACTCGTCGAACTCGCTGCCTTCCTTCAGCACCCCGATATCGTGGCGGATGCCTCGAATCGCAGCGTCCGGAGACAGCGGCAGCGCCTTCTTGATCTTGCGGTAGCCCACCAAGCCCAGAATCAAAGCGACAAGCAGGAAGAACCCGGCAACAATCAGCGCGGCAGCCCATCCGGGCAGCCAAATTGCCAACACGTTGACCAGGGTGACCACTACAGCGATCACAAACAGCAACAGCACAACCAGCGCGCCGACGGCAAGGCCGACAGCGACGCCCATGCGGATGCCCTTGTCTTTCAGGAGGGTGGTCGCCAGCTTCGCCTCATCGGACAGCTGCTGTGGGACCAGCTCCTTGAGCCCCTCTACCTGCTCCTTGGCATTCTTGATGCTGGTTTTCAGATTTCCGCCTACTCGCGTCGATCCTTCTTCAGACATGGTTTCTCCAGTTTTCTCGATCGCCAAGCGACCGGTGGTTCAAAACTAACACCCCGGCCGCTGATTCGGACTCAGCCTCAAGAGGTAAACCCACGGTATGAGAACCCCCAACTTGCGCTGTACGTATCATCGATTCGTCAGTCTATCGTCTAATGAACCCGCATTTCCGGCATTTACCAGCAGATTGGAGGGTTTGATCAATTCCCCGAACAGAATTCGGGTGTGAATCGGCGCTCGGCCGGGGTGCGGGCCACCAGTCCCCTGGGCGGCATCGCGCGAGGATTCATTGCCTCTTCGCGGCTTGTTCACCGCTTCGTTTCCTAGCGCTGGATCCCCAGGATGTATTGCGCCTCGGAAACGTGGGCGAAGGCATCCAATGAAATGCTGAGCAGCCTGGCCCCACGGCTGACCGGCGGCTCCCAGCGCCGGTCCACAATCTGCGCCAGCTCACCGTCGCTAAGGACATTGAGGTAGTCCAGCTGGGCGTTGATCACGGTTTCGAGGTGCTCCATCAACAGGCGCGGATCCTCGACGACGACGCTGCGCGCCTGTTCGGGGCTGTGCCCGAAACCCATGTCATCTTCGGCGAGCGGCAGGTCGAAGCGCTCTTGGTAGCCCTGCGCCGTCCACACCGGCTCCTTGCCGCTGAGCTGGGAAAGCTGAACATCGATTTCCCGTGCTGAATGCCACAGAAGCCACGCGATGGAGTTGTCGTGGCCGGGGTGCCAGTTCAGATTCTCGGCGGTGAGCTGGTCTTCAATGGATTTTGCGGCTTCGAGCGGACGGTAGGCCAAGTCCTTGAGGACTTCAACGGAGTTCATGTCATCTCCCCTTTTCGTGGTGTATGCCCATCGTAGGAGCGATCCCCGCGCCGAAGATAGGCCTTTGAGCTCACGTTTTGCTGCGGCTTAGGATGATCCGCCTCCGGCCTGGGCCCCAAAAGCCCGCCGGGCAGGAGGCAGATCAGGGGGAAATGACAATGGCCCTGATCCGTAAAACACGGATCAGGGCCTTTCAAAGCTCCTCCAGTTGGACTTGAACCAACAACCCTTCGATTAACAGTCGAATGCTCTGCCTGTTGAGCTATGGAGGATCGCAACGTGTAATATCTTAGCACTGGCCAAGACCCGTTTCCAAATCCAGCAATGGAGCGTCACCGACATTGTTTCTCGGCCCGGTCGACCGTTATGAAAGCCCGAAAACCAGGCAGTGGTCTTATTTCCGCTTCCGGTATTCAGTGATCGCTAACTGGGCCAGATCGATCAGTTGTTCGGCAGATTCGTCCCACGAGTAATCGGCGGCCCGTTCGAGGGATCGCTGCGAATATTCCTTCCACACTTCCCAGTCATCTAGACGCTGGATCTGCCGGGCAAATCCCGGGGCGTCATCCGGATCCACGTAGAGTGCCGCTTCCTGCGCGACTTCCCTAAAGATCGGCATGTCCGTCACCACAACCGGAGTCCCAACGCTCATCGCCTCCACCAGCGGCAAACCGTAGCCTTCCTCCCGGGACAGAGTGACCAGGGCCGTGCATTGGGCCAACAGTTCCTGATACGCCTCTTCACTGACCCCGTCATGGAAGATCACCGTTGCGCTCGCGGGGATCAACGCCTCCAGTTCGCTGCGCCGCGCAGCGCTGATTGGACTGAGCAGATGCAAGCTGTGCTCCGGCAAGCAGGCCATCGCCCTAATCAGGGTCTCCACGTTCTTGTATTCCATGAACGAGCCCATATACAGCAGGGACTTTTCCGGCTTCACTTCCTGGGCTCGCGGAGCCGCCTGGCCGGTGGGTGCATTAGACACCAGCCCAATGTGCTTCCTGGTCAACCGATGGCGTTTCATCAGTCCGGCAGTGGTGTTGGAGACCGTGGCAACCGCATCCGCCCGATTGAGCAGCAGCCGCTGTGGCCAATACACCTGATGGAACAGAAACCAGCCCACCCGGATGGGAGCCGGCAGAAACTTGGGCGCCCTCGGGTGCGCATAGTAAATCAGGTCATGCAGGGTGAGGATCACCGGGAACTTGCGACCCAGCGTTCCCATCGTCTGCATGGGTGAAAACACGACGTCCGGACGCAGTTTGTTGACCTGCAACGCCACCAGTGGTTCCAGGGGCGAGGTGGGAGAAGTGACCTTCAGGTAGGGAACGTCGGGCAACATCGATAATTGGCGCAGATCGCTGACGAGCATGGTGACATCCGCCCGCTTGCTCACGGCCTCAATCAAACCTGCCGTATACCGGCTGATGCCATCATGGTGATTGATACGGGTATAGCGGGCATCGATGACGAGTTTCACTCTTCGGGTCGCCTTACGTTCGCTGGTTTCAACCCTCTCCACATTAGTGGCTGATCCGGACCGTTACCTGTTGCGCCACCGCTCTTTCCTGGACACTGTCTGCGCAACGAGTAGGGGTTTTATCCAGTCCGGTGGATGATCTGCTGGTAATCTCCAAAGGATCGGCGGCTTGGCTGCAGAAGACTGTAACGAGGCGGAAGGAAGGAGGCAGGAAAATGGCTGACCAATTGGCCCGTTCGCAGCGATTCCTGCTTTCCTCCAACTCCACGGATGCAGCAGGGCGGGCTGCGGCCGACTTCATTATCGACCTGGTCTTGGTAACGACGCTGGGGGCCAGTGCCTTTCAGATCGGCGTGCTCAACGCGCTTGGATCGGTGGCGTTTGTTGTGGCAGCGATCCCGGTGGGACATCTGGTGGACCGGCACGGCGCCCTGCGCTGGTTGCGCGTGGGGTTGGCCGGAAAGCTTGCCCTGCTCCTGGTCTTGACCCTGCTGCTGGCCACCAACCAATTGACCGTACCCGCCGTCCTGCTGCTGGTCACGGTCATGGGACTGGGCAACCTGGTGGTTGAAACCGCGCAGATCTCGGCGGTGCCCGGGCTCAATGATCCGAGGAAGTCGACGAGCGGAATCACCAGGCTCGTCGCCCGGCTTACCGCCGCGGACCAGGCCCTGAGCATCATCATTCCCGCATTCTTTGGACTGCTGATCAGCCAGCTGGGAGCCAGCACGCTGATGGCCCTGGCTGCCGGCCTGGGTTCCGCGGCGCTTCTGCTGGCCCAGCCCATCCGCAACCATAGTTCGGCCTCCGGCGCCTCGATTAAATCGCCCCGCCCGCAACCCCGGGGCAATTGGCGCAGCGGACTGACACTGCTGTTTGCTGATCGGCGGCTGCTGGCGGTCACGGCCCTGGTGACCTTGTGCAATGCGGGCTTGGCGGTGGGTGCGGCTGTTGAGTCAATCCTGATCCTGCGCCATCTTCGGCTGGGACCGCAGTGGTTTGGCGTGATTACCGCGTTCGGGGCCGTGGGCGGCTTGCTGGGCGCGGCTTTTTCGGAGCGGATAGTGCAGCGCGTGGCGTTGCCTCGCTTGACGGCGCTGACCGGATTCTTCCAGCTCCTGCTCGCAGGGCTGGTGTTCACCTCTTATTTCACGGTGCCTTACGTGTCCCTGGCGTTGCTGCTGACCCAGTCTCTGCTGTGGGGCGTGGTACTGGTCATCTTCAACATTGCCAGCATGTCGTGGGTGACGACGATCGTTGACCCGGCGTTCGTGGGCAGGGTCAGCAGCGCCCGGCGCCTGTTCACCTTCGGTGCGGTGCCGGTCGGATCTCTGGCGGGTGGCGCAATTGGCTCAACCGTGGGAATCCGGGCGTCCTTGCTGTCCTGGTGTCTGTTGTGCGCCGTGGGCACTTTGAGTTTTCTCCTGCTGCGGAGAGGCTCCTTGCGCACTCCCCCCGCTGAGCTCTGACACCGAATCCAACAGGCCGCAGTGCCCTCGCTGAGCCCCTGGGCATCAATGGCTTCGCAGTCGCGGCAGAGCCGCGGGAGCTTCACAATACGGTCTTCATGCCGTCGGTGACGGGCGGCGTTCAACGCTGCAATAACGGCCGGGTGGTCAGTCGAGGAGTCGCGAAAAATCGGCTACGCCGAGCCGGACAAAAAGGTGCGTGCCCGTCTGCGCTCCACGCGTAAAACCGGGCCCAAATCTGCCGCGAAATCCAATCCAAGTTCCAACGAAAAAGACGCCCCACAGGACGTCCAAGAAACATCGTTGGGTTCGTGATCCAGCCCCCTGACCACCTGTGGACGGCACAAGATATTTCCTTCGGTCTTGTCCCGCCCACAGGTGGACAGCGGGACCCTGGCTGACCGCCCGCACACCGGCCGCAAGTCACCTTTACATCGATACGTTGCAGTGAGAATATCGCGGCCCGTGCACGGCCTCGGTGGTAGTGGTTCCCCTCCCCCCCCGATGCCCTAAATGATTACACACCACAGACCCCCGTCAAGGGCGCTTCGCGTCACTATGTCATGCGGCTACGCCGCACCCTGGCCGAGGTTCTGTGGTGTGCAGGTCGGCGTTTATCGGGGGGAGGCGGAAGAATGATCCGAACCGTTAATCGGTGCCTCATCGGGCACATGCTCGGACAGGACTCCATCAACAATTGAGGTGAACGCTGTGCGCTCATCCTCGACGCGGGCCAGCGCCCTGGACACGGACGACGATCCGACTCCGAGCACCTTCGCGATGTGTGCGATGCTCTGCCCCTCGGCGCGCATCTTCACCGCCGCTTCGGTCCGTTCCGCAGTCATCACCGAGGGGCGACCGCCGACACGTCCCTGGGCTCGCGCGTGGGCCAATCCTCGGCGGGTGTTCTCTCGAATCGTCGAGATACGAAGCTGGGCCAGCACGGCCATGATTCCCACGATGGCCTCACCCATGGGCGTGGACGTATCAACATCAAGGAACGGTTCGGTGAGGCTCTTGATGCGCACGCCGCGGCGGCCCAAGTCTCGGATGATTTCAATCGCCATCAGCTCGCTGCCTGCGATGCGATCCAGGGCGCGGATCACGAGGGTATCGCCCTCCATGAGATGGTCCAGGCAGGCGATCCACTGCGGCCGGTCCTCGAACCGGCTGGACTCGCCATGATCCACATAAACGCGTGCTGCCCCGGCCGCTCGCAGCTCGGCTTCTTGGGCTTCGGGGTTCTGTTCCCGGCTGCTCACTCGGGCATATCCAATAACGTGGCTCATCGTCCTATTCCTGGTCCGCTGGTGCCATAGCCGGGTCCGGGCCTAGCGGGGCCACGCGGCGGGGACTGCTGACCCGTAGGAGCTCCCCGCCCCGGAGCCTTGGGATAACTGGCGCTCAGTGGTGAGCGGGCCAGCGCCGCCGGGTCGATGCCTGGCGTTGGCGTCGAGGTCCGCTCGACCGCGATGTGCCGGAACACCGGCACCAGCGAGTCGGGAACCACGTCGTACCGACCAATATCCGGGCGGCTGAACTCCGATGCCTGGTTCCACTCTTGCGGGCTCACTCGTGCATAGTCCAACGTAAAGCGAGACTGCTGGGCTACATGTTCCATGAACACTTTCGAAGAGCGCCCATTGCCTTCGCGGAACGGATGGGCCTGGTTCACATGAGCAAAAACAGTGGCCGCCGCGGCGCCGAACTGGGCACGGTCCAACCCGCCCCAATCGGTCTGCTGTACCAGGCGCTTGGCATAGGCCAGGTAGCTGTCTATCTCGCCGGTATTCACATCAGCAAAGCCGCGCATCGTTCCGCTCTTAAGCATGTTCTGGGTTCGGTACTCCCCCGCCCACTCGTAGACGTCTTGGAACAAATGGCGATGGATCGCGCGCAGGTGCTCAGCGTCATACGTATGGGAAATCAGCGACGGATCAGCGTTAAGCTCTCGCTGTCGCCAAGCGGTGCGGCCATACTCTTTCTGAGCTAACACCGCCGGGTCACGCTCACCCAGCAGATTCCGCATCGTCGCATGGTCAGGCGGAGGATAGAAATACGACTCCCAGGTATCAAACTTGGTCACTTAGCCACCATGTGAGCACCGGACCGATGACGCTCGGCCGCCGCGTCGACACGGCGCAGATACTCCGCTTGGTCGATCGCTCCGCGGGCCTCGTCGGTCAGGTTCTCGACGTCCTCGCGGTTCGGGACCCATCCCTCATGCCAGGCCGCGGCGAGTGACTGCCGAACGGCATTGCGTTGGTTGGCATCGAGCTGCGCAAACAGTTCTGGCCAGCGTTCCTCAATATCAAACTTCTCGACCATGACTGGCTCCTTCCAAGAAAATCGTCCTACCCCAATTTTACCAAGTCACCCGAAAACGGTCTATAGATAGTTTCGGTTGATTTTGGTTTCGGGCGTAAGTTTCGGGCCGCCTCACCGCGGCGTGTCACTGGAAATAGTGAGTGCCGGGCAAAACGGCTCGAAAACGATCGTTTTTGAGTCGCTTGATCAGCGAGTGAATGCGTACTCCGTGAAATAACCGCATTCGGTGAAACCGACGCGGCGGTACACCGGTTCCCCGTCCTCAGACAACATAGCCAACCAAGTAGGCTGAAGCGCCTACCAAAATAATTTGGTGGGTGCTTCAGCCTACTATCGTGAAGATTTCGCTTCTCTATTATCTAGCGACATTCCGGAAACGTGCTCCCAGAAGCTACATTTTCGAAAGATTGCTTTTGACCACGAAACTGCGGTCAACAATGTCAACCTAGAGGATCTCGACCTTAACGATTTCCTGCGGCGCATCGAAACTGTAGCAAGTGTTGTAGTTGGTCACCTTGCCGCGCCAAGTGGTCCAGTAGCGCAGAGCGTTGTGCATGTACATAACACGACCTCGGTTTGCACCTGGACAAAGCTTCTTTACATTCTTGGTCAGCACATCCATCGTGCCGGAGTTTGCATAGCAGAACGCGACATTACTACTCGTGATGGTTCGGTACCAGTCTTTACGGCTTCCACAGTTAACCGGATTGATGAAGGGCGTAATACCTACCTCTTCCTCCACCACCCATTCCCCCTCAATGTCACGGGTCGGGATGGTGTCGCCAGGAAGTATCACTCCCTCAGAAGCAATAGTTTCAGGCTCAGTAGTTGTCTGTGTCGAAGTAGCTGCTTGAGCTGAAGTTGCCACCCCCAGCATGAGAGAAGTGGCAGCCAGAAGGAGGGCGCCTGTTTTAATCAAGGACTTCAATTAAATCCCCTTAGGTGATAAGATATATTCAACTTATGTTGAATACTATTTAACTCTAGATGAGGATTTGCTCCTTTCGAGCCAAATGAGATAACAATTTAGTAACAAAAATCCGAATATACTAAAGAATCATTTCTCCAAAGAAGGAATCCCCAGCCGGGCGCAAACATTCTCATCCCCAGGAATTACCGCCACGGTGTCATCAACGACGCAAGCGGTAAGCTCCGGCACATAATGACCGGGCCCAATGCCACTTTCTTCAGGCGGTGTATAAGGGATTCCGTTCTCATCGCGGTATATAGTTCCGGTTGGTTCCTTTTTCACCGGTCCCTCAAAGTTCTCAGGGATCAGATCATCGGTAACTCCCTCTGGGTTCATCATTCCTAAATCCCATAAATCTGCGCAGAACGCGATGGCATCTTCAATCTGGTCTGATTGGCCGGGTAGAGTTTCGCGTCCTGTTTCCACATATGGACCCACTGTGTACCCCGGGTCTTCTTCATCCGCGCTCTTGACGAACTGCGAAGCCTTGAGGTCTGCGTGGTAGTAGCAATGCAATACACTCGTGTCTTCGACCGCTTGGGTGGCGATGTAGTAGGTCGAACCCGTACCAACCAGAATGACTGCCCCGGCAATGGACAGTACTAGCGGACTTCGGTACCTGGGTGTCTTTTTTGGCGCCGTGGAAATTTCGTTGAGCAGAGCGAACCGAGTTTGAGCACGACGGTCTGCCGAGAAGCGTGGCTGTTCGTTTTTCATAACGAGCTCGATTCTGTTGAGATTTTCATAGCGTGGTCGAGATCCTGTGGCGCAATGGCTTGCAGCTTCTTTTTTGCCCGGTTCAATCGGGAACGAATCGTGCCGACCGGTACTTTAATCACGCGGGCCGCGTCGGCATAGGTAAAGCCGTACATCAGGCACAGCACGACCGCTGAATGTTCTGCGGTACTAAGATCTGCTTCTTTGATCAGGCTGTTTGAAAGCTCAGCGGCATCAAGCTGCACCGCTGAATCAAGATCAAAAGCCGTGGTGGTTTCGTCTTTAGGAAGCTTGTCCAGCAACGCCCGGTGACGCTTCTTCGCCCGGTTGCGATTGAGGTTAGCTTTTGAAGCCACCCCGAGAAGCCATGGCAACAGCGAGTCATGCCGAAGATGTATGGTTCCTCTTTTTCTCCAAGCTTCTAAGAAAGTAATGGAGACCAGTTCTTCGGCGTCATGCCAATTTCCGCAGGCGCTAAGGCAAAAGCGAAACACGGAATCGGCATGGCGGTCAAAGAGCACACCGAAGGCATCTGCGCGGCCAGCTACGCAGCCGTCCCACAAGCTTTGGTCGCTCTCGCTTGATTGGTTCATACCTAGTAGTGTCCAGCATCCTCAAAAGGGTTCACGGGTGCGGTTGGTAGTGCCATATCTATTCACTGTTCTATCCCCGCCTTGTCAGCTTTCCAGGAATTCTGCTCGCCGGTATCCGCTACTCATTTAGGCGTGGAACGTGTGGTGCCGGAACACTTCCCTGGCAAAGGGTAGCTGCCTATCCTAAATTCAAGGGTCAAGTGCCGGCTACTTGTCCTTGGGCGGTACCGGACGTAACAGCGCAACCCCTATGAGACAACCCTTGAGAGATCTAGTCTGAAACCACCACATGCCACTCCCGGCCAAGGACTACCACTACAGAGGAATCCAGGATGACCACCGACTCAGCAGCCTCAGACGTCCCAAGGGCCGGCTACGACAGGAAATTCCTCGAAACCTATATCGACGCGCCCTCCCTGAACCCCGAGCAACTGGCCGACGCGGTGCTCGTGGGCGATTCACCGATCATTGACTACACACACTTCTCCCTGACCATGAGCGGTTCACGGTGTCTGGCCCGATGGGTGGGATGGAACATCGATGGCAGCCGCCTTGACTATTGCTTACCGCTTACATAAAGCACAGCGAACACTCGATGCAGTTCTTATAGCAGGTGCAAGCATCCAATTGCTCTCACCTGTTAGCTGGATACACCATTGGGTGTTCCTGGTGTTTATCGTCCTGCGCCTCTCTCTGAATGCCCTTACCCGGAGCTGGGGAATAGCAGGACTGCTCTTTCTTCTTATGCAACCAACCGACTTCGGAGATTGGGTCCTCACATCACTACCTGAGAATATTATTTTCACTGCGATTGGCATCGTCCTCCGCGAAGGCTTGCTCCTGCTAACGCTGGCTTTGGGAATCGTTCTCGGTCTGCGGGCTAGTTCACCCGAAAACTCAAACACAGGTACTTCTTGTCCTGCACGACTGCCCGAGGTACAAAACAGCAAGCGATAACCTTAGAACAGATAAAGCAGCTCAATAACGATCGTTTACGGGGAGCGCGCATACAAGTTCGGCCTTTGTGCCTATTCTCCCGTCGGAGGCAAACTACCGAGGGTGAGTGAAGCAGTGCGGTCAGTTGCAATTGCGTAGCGCATTAGTGCGATCGCTTCATAGCCGTTGGGGCCGGGGCGAAAAACAACGTCGTCGAGTAAGAGTAATGACCAGTAGCCCTTTTGATTCAACATGACCAATGCATCGCCGGGTTTGGTCTCTTCAACGCGATTGGACATCGGAAGTGTGGCAAGGTCGTTGAATCGCCCGGGGTCGTCGTTAGCCGCAGCAACCAATCCAATGTTGCCTATCTGGTCGCTATAGTGACGGACCAGTTTTGGTCCGCCAGGTCCGGAGGTCTCGACGTACGGATAGTCCAGATTCAGCGCAAAGCTCGCCTCGTCGTTGCCGAGGGTATACCGGCCTGAGTTCTGGTTCAGATTCACCTCGACCACCCCTTTGGAATCGCCAGTATGCCAGCGGGCCGGGTCGTTGCGAATTGCCGCGGTGGCTTGCGCCTCGGTTCTTCCATTGAAAGGGTTCTTCC
>Ga0153920_1000098_pt1 | contig 33769 bp, 28 predicted proteins | sample TSNJ004MetaG_FD_104713 | JGI IMG/M metagenome (GOLD analysis project Ga0153920, IMG submission 104713) | Attine ant fungus gardens microbial communities from New Jersey, USA - TSNJ004 MetaG | ecosystem: Host-associated > Fungi > Mycelium > Unclassified | place: USA: New Jersey, Brendon T. Byrne...
AATCGGCGACCGGCCCGGTGATCGCGACCAGTGATTACCAGCGGGCGGTGCTTGAACAGGTGCGCCCCTACGTGCCCGGTGAGTACCACACCCTGGGAGCGGACGGGTTCGGGTTTAGTGATACCCGGGCCGCGGCGCGCCGGTTCTTCAAGATCGACGCGCATTCCCTGGTCGTCAAGACCCTGCAGGCGTTGGCTGAGCGGGGCGAGATCCCGGCTGATACCCCGATCAAGGCGCATCAGAAGTATGACCTGAACAACCCCAACGCGGGACGTTCGGGCAACGCTGGCGGCGACGCCTAACCACCCACCCACCGGTTCACGGCCCCACTCAGGGCCGTGACATAGGCGGGATTCCCGGCAAACGGTGGCCACACCCCTTCCCCGTGAAGGCGCGTGTGGCCACCGTTTCCCATTTGCCCGGCCACCATGGCACCGGGGGTGCCGCGTGCCCGCTTCCCAAGCTCAGAAACCGCTTGGCACACGTGGCCCGCTCATCGAACCGATATGCTCATAGACATGAATGAAACGGCCGAAGCTTCGCTGCAGCGCGGACGGCCCAGCCGGCTGGCCAAGCCGAGCCCGGAGACCATCAAGCGGCTCAAATCCCATCTGGGGGTGCTGTCCACCGCGGCGCTGAAGTACCTGGACCAGTCCCTGCCCTGGTACCGCTCCCTGGCCCCGGAGGAGCGCGCCGCCCTGGGCCTGGTGGCCCAGAAGGGCATCTCCACGTTCGTGAACTGGTACGAACACCCCGAATCCACCCCGGCCTGGGTGATGACCGACGTGTTCGGCGCCGCACCCACCGAGCTGACCCGCTCCATCAGCCTGCAAAAGGCACTCGCGCTGCTGCGCACCATCGTGGAGGTCGTTGAGTCCCAGGTGCCGGACATCGTGGCCGAATCCGAGCAGGGCCAGGTGCGCGAGGCGGTGCTGCGCTACTCGCGGGAGGTCGCCTTCGCCGCCGCCGACGTTTACGCCCGGGCCGCGGAGACCCGCGGGGCGTGGGATTCGCGCCTGGAGGCGCACGTGGTGGACGCGGTGCTGCACGGCGAATCCCAGGATTCGCTCTCCTCGCGCTTCGCCGCGATCGGCTGGCGCTCCCAGGCGAACATCCGCATCATGGTGGGCACCACCCCCTCCTCTCCCCCGGTGAACTTCGTCTCCGCGCTGCGCCGGGTCGCCACCCGCTACGGGCGGGACTCGCTGGTGGGGATCCTCGGGGACCGGTCGATCCTGATGCTCTCGGACACCAAGTTCGAGGAGATGGACCTGGGGCGGCTCGGGCGGCTGTTCGGTGAGGGGCCGGTGGTCTACTCACCGCTGGCGCCCACGGTGAAGGAAATGCACTACGGGGCCACCGCCGCGATGGCCGGGTACGCCGCGGCCGCCGCCTGGCCGGAGGCGCCGTGTCCGATCGCCGCCGATGACCTGCTGCCCGAACGGGTGGTCAACGGGGACCAGCTGGCCGCGGATGCGCTGCATGAGCGGGTCTACCGGCCGCTGCAGCACGCAGCGAACGCGCTGACCGAAACCCTGGCCAGCTACCTGGCGCTGGGGCATTCGCTGGAGGGCACGGCACGGGAACTGTTCGTGCACGCCAACACGGTGCGCTACCGGCTCAAGCGCGTGAGCGAGGTGACCGGGTGGGACCCGCTGGTCCCCCGCGACGCGTTCGTGCTGCAGACCGCGCTGATGGTCGGGCGGCTGCGTGACGCCCGACGCTAAACCGCTGCCGCTGACCCGAAGCACGGGAGGCCGCCCAGAGTCACGGCAGGAAGGGCCCGCTTTGGAGGGTGCACACACCTGCCGGGGGTGTCATCTGCCGAAATTGGCGGGTTTCCTTCGACAGCGGCCCCACTGGTTTTGTAGACTTCCTACAAAGAGGTTCGGCCAGCTTGGTGCCGAAATGATGAGCGCAACCCGCCCCCAATTTGGAAAGCTGTAAGAGTGCTAGCAATTGTATGCCCGGGACAGGGCTCCCAGACCCCAGGATTCTTGAACGACTGGCTGCATGTGGCCGGTGTGCGCGACCATCTGCAGGACCTGTCGGTGATCACCGACCGCGACTTGATCGCCCACGGCACCGAATCCGATGAGGAGACCATCAAGGACACCGCGGTGGCCCAGCCGCTGATCGTGGCCGCCGGGCTGGTCACCGCCCGCGCGCTGCTGGGTGACACCCTGCCGCCGAACACCGTGCTGGCCGGGCACTCGGTCGGGGAAATCACCGCCTCCGCCCTGGCCGGGGCGCTGAGCGAGGGCGATGCGATGACCTTCGTGCGCGAACGCGCCAATGCGATGGCCGAGGCCGCCGCCGAACAGCCCACCGGCATGGCCGCCGTGCTTGGCGGGGACCCGCAGGAGGTGCTGGCCGCCATCGAGCAGCACGGGCTGACCGCGGCGAACGCCAACGGCGGCGGGCAGACCGTGGCCGCCGGCACCATGGAGCAGATCAAGGCGCTGAGCGAGAACCCGCCGGCCAAGGCCCGGGTCATCCCGCTGAAGGTTGCCGGGGCATTCCACACCGAGCGCATGGCCCCGGCCGTGGGCGTGCTGAAGGAACTGTCGGCCAAGCTGGACCCGGCCGACCCGGCCGTGCCGCTGCTGTCGAACTACGACGGTAAGCCGGTGGCCGACGGCAAGGCGAACCTGGCGTCGCTGGTCGCCCAGGTCTCCCGCCCGGTGCGCTGGGACCAGTGCATGGAGCAGCTGGCCGCCATGGGCGTGACCGGCATTCTGGAGCTGGCCCCGGCCGGCACCCTGGTGGGCCTGGCCCGCCGCGGGCTGAAGGGCGTGAAGACCCTGGCGCTGAAGTCCCCCGAGGACCTGGAGGACGCCCGCAAGTTCGTCAACGAGCACGTGGCCTAACCCGGTTCCCTGCGAACCGATACGACGTGGCGAGGAAAGAAGAGAACATGAGCGCTGTGCTGAACCAGGTGACACCAAACGCCCACAGCCGCATCCTGGGCACCGGAAGCTACCGGCCCACCGTGGTGGTGACCAACCAGGACGTGTGCCAGTGGATCGATTCCTCCGATGAGTGGATCCGCCAGCGCACCGGGATCATCACCCGCTACCGGGCGGATGAGAACACCTCGCTGCTGGACATGTGCGTGGCCGCCGGGCAGGCGGCCCTGGCCGACACCGGCCTGGAGCCGGGGCAGATCGACGCGGTCATCGTCGCCACCGTCACCTTCCCGCACGCCACCCCCTCCGCGGCCGCCGCGGTGGCCGACGCGCTGGGGATGACCCCGGCCCCGGCCTATGACATCTCCGCCGCCTGCGCCGGCTACTGCTACGGGGTCGCCCAGGCCGATGCGCTGGTGCGCTCCGGGCTGGCGCAGAACGTGCTGGTGATCGGCGCGGAGAAGCTCTCGGACTACATCGACAACCATGAACGCACCATTTCCTTCCTGCTCGGGGACGGGGCCGGCGCGGTGATCATCGGCGCCAGCGACACCCCGGGGATCTCCCCCTCGGTGTGGGGCTCGGACGGCTCGAAGTGGTCCGCGATCGGCATGACCCACTCCCAGATGGAGCTGCGCGAAGGCCTGCTGGGTTCGGCCCTGGCCGCCGGGGCGGGCGACGCCGACCCGCAGGGCGAAGGCGCCGACGCCGCCCAGCCGGACTCCCCGCGCTGGCCGACGCTGCGCCAGGACGGGCAGACCGTGTTCCGCTGGGCGGTGTGGGAGATGGCCAAGATGGCCCGCAAGGCCCTGACCGAGGCCGGGATCGAGGCCAGCGACCTGGCCGCGTTCCTGCCGCACCAGGCGAACATGCGCATCATCGACGAGATGGTCAAGCAGCTGAAGCTGCCCGATTCGGTGATCGTGGCCCGGGACATCGCCGAGAACGGGAACACCTCCGCGGCCTCCATCCCGATGGCCATGGACCGAATGCGCCGCGAACACCCGGAGGTCTGCGGCGGGCTGGCCCTGCAAATCGGCTTCGGCGCCGGGCTTGTCTTTGGCGCCCAGGTCGTGCGACTGCCATAAACTAAACAGTTGACGGCAACGTGAAGTTTTCACCAAGCCGGGTGGCATCCCCCAGCCCCGGAGCGATCCGGCGGGGATGACGGTGCCGCCCAGTCATCGTCGGTTGTACCGGCACAACACAAGAAAAGGAGCCTTTCATGGCTAGCAACGAAGAAATTCTGGCGGGCCTCGCCGAGATCGTGAACGAAGAGACCGGCCTGGACGAAGCAGACGTGCAGCTGGACAAGTCCTTCACCGAGGACCTGGACATCGACTCGATCTCGATGATGACCATCGTGGTCAACGCCGAGGAGAAGTTCGACGTGAAGATCCCGGACGAGGAAGTCAAGAACCTCAAGACCGTGGGCGACGCCGTCAACTTCATCGTTTCGGCCCAGGCCTAGTGCCGCACGCCGGTGCAGCGACGTACCGGCGCACCGCGCGACGTGGTCCGGCAGCACAGTAGCTACCTGCCGGACCACGTCCGCCGCTGAGCGTGGCAGCACCCCTTCCACGCACGTGGGCCGTTGAACGGCCCACCCCCTGATTTTTGTTTTCCCGCCCAGTAGAGAGTTAGACGATGGCGCGCAAAGTAGTGATCACCGGCCTGGGAGCCACCACCCCCATTGGCGGGGATGTCCCCACCCTGTGGGCCAATTCCCTCAAGGGCGTCTCCGGCGCCGCCACCCTCACCGACGAGTGGGTCGAGGAATACCAGCTGCCGGTGACCTTCGCCGCGCGCGCCTCGAACCCGGCCAGCGAAACCCTCTCCCGCGTGGAGATGAAGCGCATGGACCCCTCCACCCAGTTCGCCGTGGTCGCCTCCCGCGAGGCCTGGAAGGACTCGGGCCTGGAAGAGGTCGACCCGGACCGCCTCTCGGTCGCCTTCGCCACCGGCATCGGCGGGGTGTGGACGCTGCTGGACGCGTGGGACACGCTCAAGGCCAAGGGCCCGCGCCGCGTGCTGCCGATGACCGTGCCGATGCTGATGCCCAACGGGCCGGCCGCCGCCGTCTCCCTGGACCTGGGCGCGAAGGGCGGGGCGCACACCCCGGTCTCCGCCTGCGCCTCGGGCACCGAGGCCATGCACGTGGGCCTGGATTTGATCCGCAACGGCAAGGCCGACGTGGTCATGGTCGGTGGCGCCGAGGCGGCCATCCACCCGATGCCGATCGCCGCGTTCGCCTCCATGCAGGCCCTGTCCAAGCGCAACGACGACCCGCAGCGCGCCTCGCGCCCCTACGACCTGGACCGTGACGGCTTCGTCATGGGCGAGGGCGCCGGCGCCCTGGTGCTGGAGGCCGAGGAACACGCCCTGGCCCGCGGCGCGCGCATCTACGCCGAACTGGCCGGCTCCTCGGTGACCGCCGACGCGTTCCACATCACCGCCCCGGACCCGGAAGGGCTGGGCGCCACCCGCGCGCTGAAGGCCGCCATGTTCGACGGGCGCATTCAGCCCGAGGACGTCGTGCACGTCAACGCGCACGCCACCTCCACCCCGGTGGGCGACAAGCCCGAGTACACCGCGCTGCGCGCCGCCCTGGGAGAAGCGCTGGATGACGTGTGGGTTTCAGCCACCAAGTCGCAGATGGGCCACCTGCTCGGCGCCTCCGGCGCCGTGGAGTCGGTGCTCTCCACCCTGGCGGTCTACCACCGCAAGACCCCGGTGACCATCAACCTGGAGAACCAGGACCCGGACATCCCGCTGAAGGTCGTCACCGGCCAGCCGCAGGAACTGCGCGAGGGCTCGATCGTGGCGCTGAACAACTCCTTCGGCTTCGGCGGGCACAATGCCGTCGTAGCCATCCGCAGCATCTAGCTGCACCAGCCACGCACGCCAGTACAAGGGCGGCCGGATTCCCAGCACGGGAGCCGGCCGCCCTTTGGCATCCCCACCGGGTCTGGAACCGAGCACCTCCAGCCGGGCTGGATCCCCTTCCCAAGGCGGGGCGCGCCCGGTAGTTTGGGAGCACCGGACCCGGCTGCCACATTCAGCCGCAGGAAACGTTCACGTGCGGAAGGCTCAGGATGCGTACCCTCATCGTCACCACCCTCATCTCCCTCGACGGCGTCATGCAGGCCCCCGGCGGGGAGAGCGGCTACCGGCATTCGGGCTGGACCTTCAACCTGGTGCAACCCGATGAGGCCGCCTACGAGCTGAAGGCCATCGAACAGTCCGACGCCACCGCCATGCTGCTGGGACGGAGGACCTACCAGGAGTTCAGCAGAGTCTGGCCGGACATGGACGAGGAGTTCGCCGACTACAACGACCAGCCCAAGTACGTGGTCTCCACGACGCTGGAGGAACGCGACCTGGTGGAGAACTGGGGCCAGACCACCATCCTGCGCTCCATGGCCGATGTGGCCCGGCTGCGGGCCGGGGACGGCGGGCCCATCATCGTGCACGGCAGCGGCACCCTGGTGCACTGCCTGCAGGAACACCGCCTGGTGGACCGCTACCACCTGCTGGTCTTCCCGGTCCTGCTCGGCGAGGGCCTGCGGCTGTTCAGCGACAAGCCCCTGGAGGCCCAGAGGCTGCAACTGGTGGAGTCCGAGGCCTACTCCAACGGCATCCAGAAGAACGTCTTCGACGTGATCCGCTGACCCACACTCAGGCGGTCCTGAAACAGCGCTTACCGCCAGCGAATGGCGACTTCACGAAAATGCCAAACGGCACGAGGGAGGCCCGATGCGGGTCTCCCTCGTGCCGTCACCGGCTTCGCGGCAAACAAGCAGTGCCCGCAAACAGTGACAACTCACTCGGAGACTTGATGACTAGCGGTTTCCACCACCAGTGGAAGCACGAGGTCGTTGTTAGACGACCTGGTTGAGCCAGCGCACCGGGGCGCCGTCGCCGGCGTGGCGGAAGGGTTCGAGCTCTTCGTCCCACGCCTCACCGAGGGCAATGGACATCTCCTGGTAGAAGACCGAGGGGTTGCCGTCACCCTTTTCGTAGGCCCAGCGGATGCGGTCCTCGCTGACCATGATGTTGCCGGCAGTATCAACGGTGGCGTGGAAAATTCCCAGTTCCGGGGTGAAGGACCAGCGGCTGCCGTCGCAGCCTTGGCTGGGTTCCTCGGTGATTTCAAAGCGCAGGTGCTGCCAGCCGCGCATGGCGGATGCCAAGATGGCACCGGTGCCCTGCGGGGCGGTCCACTGAATTTCGGCGCGACGAAGTCCGGGTGCGGCTTCCTGCTCGGTCCAGTCCAAGCGGACTGGCTGCTCGAGCACCGACCCGATAGCCCACTCCAGATGCGGGCATAGCGCGGCAGGGGCCGAGTGAATGAACACAACTCCCCTGGTCATTGACGCAGACATGCCATCCTCCGTTACCTGTTGATCGTCTTCCCCTACGTCAACCGCAACAGATTCAGCATTTCTTAATGTGCTAGTTCTATCTTGCCTGAAAACCTGGTGTTTTCGCCAGCCAAAGCCTACTTCCGGGTAAACACTCGGTGAATCGTCAGGCCCGGGGGTGTGCCTGCTGGTAGCTCTGGCGCAGTCGATCCACCGAGACATGCGTGTACAGCTGGGTGGTGGCCAGCGAGGAGTGACCCAAGAATTCCTGAACGGCGCGCAGGTCGGCCCCACCGTCGAGCAGGTGCGTGGCTACCGTGTGCCGCAGGGCGTGCGGGCCACTGGCCGAGGTATCTCCCAGCCTGTCCAGGGCGTCGGAAATTACCTTGCGCGCCTGGCGTACGTTCAGCCGGCCGCCGCGGGCACCGACCAGCAACGCGTTCCCGGCATCAACGGAGGCGAGGACCTCTCGGGCCTGCCGCAGCCAGAACTCCAGTGCCCGCTGGGCCGGAATCCCGAAGGGCACCATCCGCTCCTTGTTGCCCTTACCCAGAACCCGCAAGGCACGCCGCTCGAAGTCCACATCGCCCACGTCGAGCGACACCAGTTCGCTGATGCGCAGCCCGCTGGCGTAGAGCAGCTCGCCAATGACCTGGTTGCGTACGGCCAGGGCCGCGTCCTTTTCGCTGGGCGCGGCGCCGTCCTGGCCCGCCGGATTATCCGCAGAAGTCTGAGACGACTTCGAAGGAGCGGTTCGGGGTTCCTTGATGTCGGTCAGCAGCCGTTCAACTTGTCCAGTTTGCAGGACGTGCGGCAGCCGGCGTTCCTTCTTGGGTGCCTGGAGCCTGAGCGCGGGGTCCTCGGCGATGAGGTCTTGCCGGTCGGCCCAGACAAAAAAGTTCTTGACCGCAGAAATCCTGCGGGCCATGGTGGTGCGGCCCAGGCCCTCTTCCTGCATCCGCACGAGCCAGCCACGCAGTTCTTCGATCGTCACCTGGTCCAAACCGGTGACCCGTTGGCTGGCGAGGAAGACAAAGAGTGATCGCAGGTCCGTTTCGTAGGCACGCACGGTGTTTTCGCTGCGCCCGCGTTGGTACAGCAGATAGCCCAGGTAGTCCTCCAGGTGTTGCCGGATTGCCGGGTCGATCTGCGGCGCTGCGGTGGCCGATGGCTCGACTTCGTGTTCTTCACTCATCAGACTCAATGTACCGCGCGCCGGGGACACTTTCCGGGACGGTCCGCTACCTCTCTTGCCGCACGTGCCTCGACAACCCATCTGGCCGCCGGCAGGAGGGGACGGGCCCATCGAACGTCACGCCGCGCTACGATGCGAGACATCATGGATCCGAGTCAGCGGGCACCGGGTCGCGAGGTTCTCATTCCGCGCGGGGTTAGGAGGAGCAGTGGCGTTTCACAATAGTGGCTTTGAGGTCCCAGACGAACTGGTGACCGAGAGTTTCTTACTGCGACCTATTCGAGCCACCGATGCGCAACTGGACTATGAGGCCGTCATGGAACGCAAGGACTTTTTGCGGGACTGGGAGCAGACCGGCTGGCCGGAGGATGGGTTCACGGTCGAGGACAACCATCAGGATCTTGCGCGGCTGGAAGAACGTCACTCCGAGAACAGGGCCTACACCTATACGGTCATGACCCAAGACCAGAAGCTCTGCCTGGGCTGCGTCTACGTCATGCCGACGGATGCGTCCATGTTCTCGACCGCGAAGATCACTGCACTGGGTGAGAAGGGGTGGAAGGACTTTGAAGCCGCCGTCTACTTCTGGACTCGCGGCCCCAGGGACGGAAGCGACCTCAACCGGCAACTTCTGGAATGCCTCCGACACTGGTTCACCAGTGATTGGGGCTTCACCGGGGTTTTGGTGGTGACCGGTGAACTACTCACCGAGCAGATCCAAGTGCTGGAAGCCTCAGGTCTGCCCCCGCTGTTTCAGATCGAGGAACGGGACAAACCGGACCCGTACCTCGCCTACGGATTGCCCGGGAACCACTAGCTACGCTTGGCACATACTGCCGAAGCCCTTTGCTGCGAGCTTGGTTAGCGGGGCTAGGCGCCTATTCGTTTCCACCCGAATCCTTCCTGCCGGGCCTGCCCACGCCCCTCCAGGACGTTCAGTGCCCGGAGGGTGTCGATCGCCGGCAGCCCGCTGAGGGCACAGAGTTCATCAACCAGCTTGGCGCCGCGGCGCGGCAACACGTCCAGGATTAGGTTCTGCGGCCCGTTCAGCCCGTCGGTGGCTCGGCGCGGTTCTTCATTTGTCGGCCCTGTCCTGGCTGTTACGGATAAGGCGGGCAGCAGTTCCAGGGCGTCTTCGACATTGGTGACCAGCCCGGCTTCGCCGGCGCGAATCAGCCGGTGCGTTCCAACGGAGTTGGGTGTGAACACGCTGCCGGGCAGTGCGGCAACCTCCCGGCCAAGATCCACCGCCTGGCGCGCGGTGTTCAGGGCCCCGGAGCGGAAGCGGGCTTCGGTGACCACCACCAATTGCGCGAATCCTGCGATCAGGCGGTTGCGATTCAGGAACCTAAAACGGGTGGGCGCTGTACCCGGCGGCACCTCGGAAAGCAGCAGGCCTCGGTCGATGATGGTACGCAGCAGATTGTGATTGCCACTGGGATAGAGGCGATCCAGTCCCCCGGCCAGGATGGCGATCGTGGATGGGGATTCCGCAGACGCTTCCTCGACCTGCAGCGCCGCGCGGTGGGCGCAGGCGTCAATCCCATAGGCGCCGCCGCTGATGATGGTGGCTCCGGCCTGCCGCAGCCCGGTGGCCAGCTGGCTGGTGGCCTGGTTCCCGTAGTCGCTGCTGTCCCGGGAGCCCACGATGGCAACGCTGGTTGCCAGCTCTTGGGTCATCAGCAACTCCGGGTTCTTCGCACGCCACCACAGGCAGATCGGCGCCCCGAAACCCAGGTCGTTGAGTTGGGCCGGCCAGCCGGAATCGGCCGGAAGGATCAGTCCCCCATTGTTGCGGCGCATCAGTTCCAGCTGGGAGTCGGCCGCTGGCAGATAGGGCAGGCGCTTGCGCCAGCGGCGTAGCGCCGAGGTGAAGCTGAAGCTGTGGTCGCTGTGGGTGCTGATGCCCAGGGCCTGGTGGACCCGGGATTCCAGATCCTTCGGGTACCAGTCCTGCCGACGGATCAGTTCCAGAGCTTCACCGGCGTCGAGCAGGCTCAGCAGCGCCCCGGCCATGTGGTCGTTGGCTTCGATGAGAAAGCTGAGGTCGGTGTAGCGGCGTTCGGCGGCCGCATCGTGCTGGGCGTACATGGCTGGGCTCAACTTTCTATTTTCTGTCGCAGGTGTACGGCAAGTTCAAGGTCATCGACCGTGGGAGTCGCCCCACCTTCAAGGTCGGTGATGCTCCAGGCGACGCGCAGCACGCGGTCCATCCCCCGGGCCGAGAGTTGGGCGCGGGTGGCCAGCTGCTCCAGACGCCCGCGCACCTGCCGGTGGTAGGGCAGCTGGTGGCGCAGGATCTCGGAGGGGATGGCGGCATTCGTGCGGATGTTCCACGGCGCCAGGCGTTGGGCACAGCGTTCCCGGGCAGCGAGCACGCGTTGCCGGACCTGGGCGCTGGATTCGTTGCGTTGTTTGCCCAGCAGGGTCGCGGCCGGGACCGGGTTCAGCTGCAGTTGCAGGTCGATGCGGTCCAGGATGGGACCGGAGAGCCGACTGAAGTAGCGGCGGCGCTGCATGGGGGTGCAGGTGCAGGCCAGTCCCGTCCCGTAGTTGCGGCCGCAGGGGCAGGGGTTGGCGGCCAGCAGCAGCTGGAACCGGGCCGGCAGCTGGGCATGAAGTTTGGCCCGGGCGATGTTCACGTATCCGTCCTCCAGCGGTTGGCGCAGCGCGTCCAGCACGCCGGAGGGAAATTCGGGAGCCTCATCCAGGAACAGGACACCGCGGTGGGCGCGGGTCACGGCTCCCACGTGGATGTTCCTAGTCCCACCGCCGAGCAGGGAGACGGTGGATGCGGTGTGGTGCGGGGCAATAAACGGCGGCGTGTACTGCAGGGACGTGAACTCGTTGCCGGCCTGTTCGGTGATGGAGCGGATCGCGGTGGCTTCCAGCGCCGCCGCATCATCAAGCGGCGGGAGGATGCCGGGCAGGCACCGGGCCAGCAGGGTCTTGCCGACGCCGGCCGGTCCTGTCATCAGCAGGTGGTGCCCGCCCGCGGCCGCCAGCTCCAGGGCCAGGCGGGCCTCCTGCTGGCCATTGACTTCGGCCAGGTCCGGCACGGTGGGCGCGGCCGGTACGGTAACCGCCTGGCTCGGCTGGTGCCGGGCGCGGACCGATAGGTACTCGGCCGGGGCGCCGAAGCGTTCAAGCACCTGGCCCAGGTGTTCGGCGCAGTCCACGGTGGCCTCGGGAACCAGCCGCGCCTCGGCCGCGTTCTGTCGTGCCACCCAGAAGCGCGTGGCACCGGCTACCATGGCCAGGCGCACCGCGGGCAGGATGCCCGGGACGGGTCGCAGGGTCCCATCCAGTCCGAGTTCGGCCAGGTACACGGTGTGCGGGCAGGCGCTGATCTGCCGGTCGGCGCTCAGCGCGGCCAGCACGATGGCCAGATCGAAGCCGGAGCCCTGCTTGTGCATGGTTGCCGGGGACAGGTTCACAGTCAGTTTCCGGTTGGCCAGCGCGATGCCGGTGTTGCGGGCCGCGGCCTTGATCCGTTCGCGGGCCTCGCGCAGCGCCGCGTCGGGCAGCCCCAGGATCACGAAGCCCGGGATGCCGTTGCCCAAATCCGCCTCGACCTCCACCATTGCGCCACCCAGCCCGGCCAGGGCCACGCAGCGCGTGCGTGCCAGCGTCATGACGCCACCCGCTGGTGGTGCTCGATCCGCCAGCCGCCGGGTTCGGGGTAAATGCAGATCACATCCACCCTTAGTTCGGGCAACCATATTCGCTTTTCCCTGGACCATTCGAGCAATAGGCGCTGGATTCGCTCGTACTTTTGCCGGGAAATTGCGTCAAAAGCGCTGCCGAATTTCTCGTTGGTTCGAGTTTTGACTTCGACGGCCATTATGTGTCCACCGCTTCGGGTCACCAGGTCCAATTCGCCCCGCTTACAGCGCCAATTCCGCGCCACGACCTCGTGGCCCTGGCTGGCCAAAAAGGCCGCCGCAATGCTCTCCCCGCGCACCCCCAGCCGCTGGTTGTGGTTGTCCATGTCTGCCCCCTGCCGGTGAAGTGGGAAACCATGTGACCAGTATGTGCGTGGGTACCCTCCCCCGGCGGTGAAGGCAACCGGTTGTGGATAGTGATCCATAACATTTCCATAACAACCTCTTTTGCCGCGTCATTCTGCGGAAAAGCGTGCTTACACTTGGACATATTTCGAGGGGAATGGTGCCGGTCAAAGTGTGCTTTTTCGTTTGATCTTGTTACGCTCGGTTATTGGCGGCGACGCGTCCGACACGACCGCCAGCAAGGAAACCAAGGGCCATACGCGGTCCAGAAGTTACTGATTTGGGCCGCGTCAGTCAGGATGAACACTCGCATTTTTCAGTTCCGCCGGGCACGTTGTCGGGCGCCAAAATCCTGCGGCCCGCTACCAGCCCGTGACGCCTGATGGGCGCCAGGCGGGCAGTGGAGAACATGACCACCAATATCGCCGTGAAGGTCGAGAACCTGTACAAGGTCTTCGGCCGTAAACCGAAAGAAGCGGTCAAAAAGCTTAAGGCTGGCTCGACGAGGGATCAATTGCCCTCCCACACGACCGCGGCTGTCATCGATGCCTCCTTCGAAGTCAAGGAAGGCGAAATCTTTGTTGTCATGGGCCTTTCGGGCTCCGGCAAATCGACCCTGATCCGCACCCTGAACGGCTTGTGGGATGCCACCGACGGCACCGTGAGCCTGGGCGGGGACAAGATCACCGGGATTTCGGCAAAGCACCTGCGTGAGGTGCGCCGCAAGCGGGTCTCGATGGTCTTCCAGCACTTCGCGCTGCTGCCGCACCGCACCGTGCTGGAGAACGTGGCCTACCCGCTGGAACAGCAGGGCGTGGGCAAGAGCGAACGCTTGGCCTCGGCCGCGAAGATGCTGAAGATGGTGGGCCTGGATGGCTGGGGCGAGAAGATGCCCTCGGAGCTTTCCGGCGGCATGCAGCAGCGTGTGGGCATCGCCCGCGCACTGGCGGCCGACACCGACCTGCTGCTGATGGATGAGGCCTTCTCGGCCCTGGACCCGTTGATCCGCCGCGAAATGCAGGAGCAGCTGGTCGAGCTGCAGGCCACCTTGAACAAGACCATCGTGTTCATCACCCACGACCTGAACGAGGCCATGTTCCTCGGGGACCGGATCGCGGTGATGCGCGACGGGCAGATCGTGCAGGTGGGCACCCCGGAGGAGATCCTCACCGACCCGGCCAACGACTACGTGGCCCAGTTCGTGCAGGACGTGGACCGCGCCCGGGTGCTGACCGCCTCCTCGGTGATGGAGCCGACCCGCGCGGTGATCCAGGCCAACGCCGGACCGCGTTCGGCGCTGCGCACCATGCGCGACCAGTTCCTCTCCGCCGCGATCGTCACCGGCCGGGACCGGAAGGTGCTGGGGATGATCACCGATCGTGATGCGCTCAAGCTGGTGCGCGCGGGGGAAAGTTCGATCGAGGCCAAGATCCAGAAGCTGGAGACCGTGGACCGGGACACCCCGCTGGTGGACCTATTCGTCCCCTCGGTCGAATCCCGGCTGCCGGTGGCGGTCACCGACCCCGAGCACCGGCTGCTCGGGGTAATCCCGCGGGTGACCCTGCTGGCCGCCCTGGCCCAGACCAACCCGCCCACCGAGGAGATGACGATCCTGGACAAGCCGCTGCCCAGCGATGTGGTTGAACAAGCGCTGATGAGCAGCCCGGAGGTGAACTAGTGGAATTCCGTATCCCCATCGGAGACGTGGCCGAGGACGGCGTTGACTGGATCGTGAAGAACCTGGACGGACTGTTCCGGGTGCTGCGCGCGATCTTCGTGGAAATGTATGACGCGGTGGAAGTGGTGCTCTCCACTCCCCCGTTCTGGGTCATCACCATCATCGTGGCGCTGATCGCGCTGCTGGCCCGCGGCTGGCAGTTCATGCTCGGCTCGGTGATCGGGCTGCTGCTGATCGTGGCCATGGACCAGTGGTCCAACGCCATGGTCACCCTGGCCCTGGTGCTGGTGGCCACGTTCTGGGCGCTGGTGATCGCGCTGCCGCTGGGCATCTGGGCGGCCAAGTCCCACGCGTTCTCCAACGTGATCCGCCCGGTGCTGGACTTCCTGCAGACCATGCCGGCGTTCGTGTACCTGATCCCGGCGCTGATGCTCTTCCGCGTCGGGGTGGCCCCGGGCATCGTGGCCACCATCATCTTCGCCCTGGCCCCGGGCGTGCGCTTCACCGAACTGGGCATCCGCTCGGTGGACAAGGAAGTGGTGGAGGCCGGGCAGGCCTTCGGCTCCTCCCCCGGGCGCATCATGCGCCAGATCGAGCTGCCGTTGGCGCTGCCGACCATCATGGCCGGGGTCAACCAGGTCATCATGCTGGCCCTGTCCATGGTCGTGATCGCCGGCATGGTCGGCGCCGGCGGCCTGGGTGGCGACGTGATCGCCTCGCTCTCCCGCCTGGATACGGCCCTGGGCGTTGAGGCCGGGCTGGCCGTGGTGATCCTGGCGATGATCCTGGACCGGCTGACCAACGCGTTCGGGAAGCGCTCGGGCCTGTTCGCCCTGCTGATGAAGAAGCGCAAGGCGGCCAAAACCGCCAGGCAGCAGGAGCTGGCCGCCTAAGGGCACCACGCACTGCAGCTTTGAACCTGTACTGAAGAACTGACCGGCGGGATCCGGCCACACACCGATCCCGCCGCGGGCACCGGCAACGGTGCCGGTGGCGCTGCGGAGAGCCCGCGGCGCTACGGAAAGGGATAACACTCATGATGAAGAATCGTCTGCTGAAGTTCGGCGCCCTCACCGCCGCGGCCGCCCTGTCACTAACCGCCTGCGGCAGCGACGGCGAGAACCAGGCCGAAGGCAATGACAAGGAACTGACCATCGCCGTGTTCAACGGCTGGGATGAGGGCATCGCCACCAGTGAGCTGTGGAAGGCGGTGCTGGAGGAGAAGGGCTACGACGTGAAGCTGGAGTACTCGGACGTCGCGCCGCTGTTCACCGGCCTGTCCCAGGGCGACTACGATTTGACCACCGACGTATGGCTGCCGGTGACCCACAAGGACTACATCGACAAGTTTGGCGACCAGATCGAGGACCTGGGCGCCTGGAACGATGAGTCGAAGCTGACCGTGGCGGTCAACAAGGACTCGGACATCAATTCCCTGGAGGAACTGGCCGACAACGCCGACAAGTTCGGCAACAAGATCGTGGGCATTGAATCCGGTGCCGGGCTGACCAAGACCATGGAATCCTCGGTGATCCCGGAGTACGGTCTGGAGGGCATGGACTTCACCACCAGCTCCACCTCCGCGATGCTGGCCGAGCTGAAGACCGCCACCGATGCGAAGGAAGACGTGGTCGTTACCCTCTGGGAGCCGCACTGGGCCTACGCCTCCTTCCCGATCAAGAACCTGGAAGACCCCAAGGGTGCGCTGGGCGGGACCGAATCGCTGCACACCTACGCGCGTGACGGCTTCTCCGAGGACCACGCCGAGGTCGCCAAGTGGATGGGCGACTTCAAGATGGACCTGGACAAGCTCTACGACCTGGAGAACCTGTTGTTCGTGGAGAACGACACCGATGACTACCAGCCGCTGGTCAAGCAGTGGATGGAAGACAACAAGGACTACGTTGAGGGCATGACCTCCTAGTAGCCCCTGCCATGTTCTTCTGTTCTCCAGTTCGTCTGGACCCCCGGCCGCCGCCGGGTCCCGCCTACCGCGGGCTCACCCGGCGGCGGCCTTTTTCATATCACCCCCTTGGAAAGGATGTTTTTGCCCATGCAGAAAACCACACTGAAGCTCTCGGCCATCGCCGCCGCCTCCGCCCTGGCCCTGACCGGGTGCAGTGCCGCCGGAGCGGATGATGCGGATAAGAAAATCAGGCTGGCCGTCTTCAACGGTTGGGATGAGGCGCTGGCCATCAGCCTGTTGTGGGAGGCGGTGCTGGAGGACAAGGGCTATGACGTCGAACTGGAGTACGCGGACCTGGCCCCCGCGCTGACCGGACTGTCCCAGGGTGACTACGACTTCACCACCGACGTGTGGATGCCCATCACCCATGCCTCGTTCATCGAGCAGTACGAGGATGACCTGGAAAAGGTGGGGGTCTGGAACGATGAGGGCAACGCCGCCCTGACCCTGGCGGTGAACGAGGACGCTCCCATTGATTCCATTGACGAGCTGGCCGAAAAGGCCGACTTGTTCGGCAATAAGATCGTGAGCATCGAACCGGGCTCGGGCATCGTGAACTCCATGGAGAACGAGGTGATCCCCGCATACGGGCTGCAGGACATGGAGTTTGCCACCAGCTCGACCGCGGCCATGCTCGCCGAAGTGAAGGCGGCCACCACCGCGAAGGAGAATGTGCTGGTGACCCTCTGGCAGCCGCACTGGGCCTACAGCCAGTTCCCGCTCAAGAACCTGGAAGACCCCAAGGGCGTGCTGAACACCGATGAGGAATTGAGCATCTACAGCCGTACCGGGTTTGCCGATGACTTCCCCGAGGTCAACCAGTGGCTGCAGGACTTTGAGATGAGCCTGGACCAGCTCTACGACCTGGAGAACCTGTTGTTCGTGGAGAACGACACCGATGATTACGCACCACTGATCAAGCAGTGGATGGAAGACAACAAGGACTACGTGGAAGGCTTGACCTCGTAGTAGCCCCCGGATCGGCAGATCCAGCGCGGCCGTTGCCGGCCGCAGCTTATAGCACGCCACGGTCGTTGCCAGATCCCCGCACGGGGTTCATGGCAGCGACCGTGGTGTTTAACCGAAGCAGAAACCGGCTAGAACTTCGCGGGCTTCGGCTTCGCGTCGGTGGCGCCGTTGACCAGGGTGGCCCCGTGCAGGCCGGTGTCCTGCTCGGTCTTGCTGAAGTGCACCCCGTACTCCAGTTCCATGGGCTTGGCGTACTGCTGGCCGTCCTTGGTCAGCTTCCATTCGAAGCTGGCGACCACGTTGACGGTGGCCCCATTGATCTCGGCGGTGTTCCCGTCCTCCAGCACCTCGCCCTTGTCGTAGGAGTGGGCGGATTTGATCTTCACCGTGGGGTTCAGCATGCGGCTGGAGCCGGCGTCCTGGTAGGGCTGGTAGCCGGTGAAGTTGTTCGCCTTCGCATCGCTCCACACCAGAAACGGGTTCTGCTTGATGGGCTGAGCGAACACGGTGGCCAGCGTCTGCTTGGCCCCCTCCCCCTGGGCGAGCTTGCTGAACTGCGCGCTCATCTGCTCGACCTGGCGTTCAATGTCCGCCTGGCTGCCGCCCAGGGCCGGGCCGGAGAGGATCTGGGAGTAGACGAAGTCCACGGCCTGCACCTGCAGCTGCGCCATCTGCTTTTCGCTCCAGGTCTCGCCCACGGCCGCCCACTTCGGCGCCTCGTAGCTGGACAGCGACGAGTCCGGGTTCGCGCCGAGGATGATGTATTCGCCCTGCGCGTTCTTCCCCGGCTGCTTGTACACCAGCCCCTCGCCCAGGTGGTCGGGGTTCGCCTCGCGGACCCGTTCGATGGTTTCACTCTTCTGGCTTGCGGTGGCGGTGATGGATTCTGGTGACTGGGTGTCGGCATTGGTTGCCGCGCAGCCGGAAAGCAGCAGGCCTCCGGCCATGGCCAATGCTGCGCCCCGGCGCAGTGGGCTGTTCGTCAATTGGTTCCCGTCCCCAGTTCGCTGGCGGTCGCCGCCCCGGTCCGAAGTCCCGAGTCCGTCCGCACAAGTTTAATAAGGTTGAATTCTATCGCATGCGCGGGGTGACGCCGCGGGAATCGTCGGCTGGACGGGTGCCGAAAGGACCGGGAATACGCCAAGGGCCCTGCGGTAAACCGGGGTGCAGCGGTGTGCTGCCCGGCCTGCCGAAGGGCCCAAGATCACGCGGGGACAGTATCCTCCACGAGGAAGCGCTGAACCTACTGGTCCATCTCGTCCTTGGGGATCTGCAGTTCGTTGCGGTTCAGTTCCTCGATGTTCACGTCCTTGAAAGTCAGCACCTTCACCGACTTCACGAACCGGCCCTGGCGGTAGATGTCCCACACCCACGCGTCGGTCAGGCTCAGTTCGAAGTAGACTTCCCCGGCGTTGCTCAGGGTTTTGAGTTCAACCTGGTTGGCCAGGTAGAAGCGGCGCTCGGTTTCGACGACGTAGTTGAAGAGCGAGACCACGTCCTTGTATTCGCGGTAGAGCCGCAGTTCCAGGTCTGATTCGTAGTTTTCCAGATCTTCGCTCGCCATCAGTCTTTCCCACTTCCCATGGCTTCACTCTCGGTCTTTTTCGTTTCGGAAGTCAAGCGCCAACTCATCCGGTGCAGGGCACACGGACCATGCTCGGTGATCGCCGCCCGGTGGCTGGCGGTGGCGTACCCCTTGTTGACCTCCCACCCATAGTGCGGGTGCGTTTGCGCGGCGGCGGTCATGATGCCGTCGCGTTCCACCTTGGCCAGGATGGAGGCGGCGGCGATCGCCTGGCAGGTCATGTCGCCCTTGATCAGGGTGCGCACCGGGATTTGCAGGCCGGAGGGCTCGGTGTCGGTCTCCAGCAGGTCGAACAGGTCGGTTTCCTTCGCCGAGAGCCAGTCATAGCTGCCGTCCACCAGGGCCGCCTGGGCCTGGATGGCGCATTGGGCGGCGGCGCGGGTGCCGGCCAGCCGCAACGCGGCGGTGATGCCCAGCCGGTCGATTTCGGCCGGGGTAGCGTGCCCGACCCCGTGCCCGACGGTCCAGGAGCGGATGGCCTCGACCATGGATTCGCGCACCTGGGGTTCGAGCATTTTCGAGTCCCGCAGTTCCGGGTATTCGGTGACCGCTTCGATGTCGATGACCACCATTCCGACGCTGACCGGTCCGGCCAGGGAGCCGCGGCCGACCTCGTCCACGGCGCCAACGTACCGGTAGCTGCCGCTGGCGGCCAGGGCCCGTTCATGCTCCAGGGTGGTGGGGCTGCCTTTAGTTTTCCGTGGCACGAATTCGCCAGCTTCCTTTTCTACGATCCTGCTCCCGGTGCCCGCCGGCGGTCCGATGCCGGCCCGGTGGGTCACCGTGCATTTCACGATAGCGCACTTTGCCCCAGTCCTCACCGCGCCCCGCGCCCAGCCCTGCGCCCTCCCAGCGGGTTCGCTCCCCCATAGAGCCGCCACCGGTATCCGGTGTGCGCACGAAAGCCGCCACGACCGACTATGTCGTGGCGGCTTCGCACCCGGACGCCTGCGGGCCACTGCCGGACGGCAGCTGGGGGGTGGCCCGCTCCTGGCGCCGGCTAGTCGGCTTTCACCGACATCTGTACCTCGTCAACCAGCAGCGTGCCCTGGCTGAAGAGAGATAGTCCAAAACTCATTCCGGTGAACCCTTCCGGGATCTGTGGGGTGACCCACTTGGCCTGGGTGCCCGACTCGTTCGGGGCAAACCATTCCGAGGCCTTCCAGTACACCCATTCACCGGTTTCATCACGCAGGTAGACCACGAACTGGGTGTCCGTGTCCGCCTGGTAGGTGCTGCGCAGTTCATAGCGCTGTCCGGGGATCACTTCCGGGCTGCACTGCCCGGCGTCCATGCGCTGCAGGAACTTCGCGTCCCCGTCGGTGTACTCGCTGATCTCCAGGCGCAGGGCCTGGCTGCCGTTCGGGCCGTTGCCGGTCACGCTGCCGGAGGCGGCGTTGTTCCCGTACCCGGCCATCTGCCAGCACTTGAGCAGGTCGTGTTCCGACTCCTCCTCCAGGGAGGAGTTCACCACCAGGTTCCCCGTCTCCTCGGTGGACTTCATCTTCGGGGCCACCGCCGGCTGCAGTTCCCCGCCGATCACGTCGTTGACCGTGCGCACCACGGTGCCCGTGCTCTGTTCGCGTTCCTTGAGCCAGCGGATGAATTCCTTGAAGATGTCCGCCTCAACGGAGATGTCGTTGCACACTTCCGGGCAGACGTGGTGGAAGGTCAGCTGGACCCAGCCCCCGCCGGCCTGTTCGGCCGTGGTCACCTGGTCCTTGAGATCCTGCAGCGTCCAGTTGGACTCCACCATGGCCGGGGCCTTGGTGTAGAACAGGTTCTTCGGGTCGAAGTCCTCGACCACATCGCATTCCGCGCAGCCGGTGATCGAGCGCAGCGAACCCAGCCCGCGGGCGCTGTTGTAGCCGCAGTCCTCAGCGATCTTCTCGATCTCCTTGGAGGCCGCCGCCTCCGGGTAGGCAAAGTTCGTGGCCTGGTAGCCCCATTCGAGCAGGTTCTGCCGGTCCCAGCAGACCTGGCGCTGCACCTCCTCCAGGCTCTGGTCCTTCAGGTTGCGGTGCTGCAGGGCGTGCCCGCCGATTTCATGGCCTTCACGGACCATGTCATCAAGCTGTTCCAGTGAGTAGTACCCGTCGGTCTCCAGCACCGAGGTGTTCACGTAGAAGGTGCCCTTCAGCCCCAGCTCGTCCATGGCCTTCACCGCGGTGAGCTGGCTGGCGTTGCCGTCATCAAAGGTCAGCGAAACCACGGTGGCGTCCTTGTTGAAGTCCCGGCGCGGTGCCGCCTCCGGTGCCTCGTGGTCGGTGCCCAGCAGCACTTCGGGCGAACCATCCGAGGCGAGCGTCTGGTTGGTGTTGCCCGGCAGCAGCGCCTCGGCGTTGCCGCAGCCGGCCAGCAGTGCGGTGGCGGCCAGGGCCGCCAGGCCGATCTTGGCCTTGCGGATCAAAGTCACATTTCCCCCTAGATCTGTGATGTGTTGCTTCAGGTTGCGCAGTCGAACGGTTCGGCTCTCCCCCCAAAGAGAGCCGAACCGAGCAGTTGCCGCCAAGTTCGACGACGCGAATAGCGGTGGGCTAGACGGCGGCGCCCTGCAGCGCGCCGGGGCGGCCCATCAGGCGGGCTTCCAGGCCTTCACGCGAGCGCAGGTCCGCGGCGACCTTGTCGATGATCTGCTCCACCGTGGTCTGCGGGATGAAGCCGATCAGCTCGTGGGACTTGGTGTTGTCCGGCACGCGGCGGCGCATGTCCTCGTAGCCCGGGCCGTAGGCTTCCTCGTAGGGCACCAGCTGCACTTCGCTGGCCGACTCCAGGCGGGCGATGATGTTCTCGCCCAGGGCGCGGATGGAGATCTCCTGCGCGCCGCCCAGGTTGTAGGCCTGGCCGTGGGAGCGCTGGTTTTCCAGCAGGGCCACCAGGGCCGGGACCACGTCCCCGACGTAGGAGAAGCAGCGGGTCTGCTCCCCGTCACCGAACACGGTCAGCGGCAGGCCCTGGATGGCCTGGCCGATCAGGTTTGGCACGACCATGCCGTAGCGCCCGGTCTGGCGCGGGCCGACGGTGTTGAACAGGCGCACGATGGTCACCGGCACCCCGTACTCGCTCCAGTAGGCGTGGGCGAAGGCCTCGTCGATGCCCTTGGCGGCGGCGTAGGTCCAGCGCGACTTCAGCGCATCGCCCAGGATGCGGTCCGAGGATTCGCTCAGCGCATCGGAGGCGTTCTTGCCGTACACCTCGGAGGTGGAGGCCAGCAGCAGCTTCGCCCCGGCGGCCTTGACCGCGTCCAGCACGTTCTCGGTGCCGTGGATGTTGGTGCGCAGGCTGGTCAGCGGCTGCTCGACGATCAGCTGCACGCCCACGGCGGCGGCCATGTGGAAGACCCGGTCGGCGCCGGCGATGACCTCGGTGACCGCCTCCTTGTCCAGCACGGTGCCCTCAACGAAGTTGAAGTTCGGGTTCTTGAACGCCTCGGTCAGGTTCTGCAGGTTGCCGGTGGACAGGTCGTCAAAGACCACCACCTCGTCCCCCGCGGCCAGCAGGTAGTCGGTCAGGTGGCTGCCGATGAAACCGGCTCCGCCGGTGATAACGCTACGCATCGATGTGTGTTCCTTATTGTTCGGTGTGGCACGAAGAGAGCCGCTCCGGTGCCCGGGCGCTTGGCCCGGCACGCGCTGAGGGTTCGTGCAGGTGTTGGTGTGTGAAGGTGGGCCGGGGACGGCAGGCATGCTCGCACCATGCCTGCCGCCACAATTCCGGCGGTCGGTGGGGTGGGCCTAGAGCAGCACCCGGTTGCCCAGGCCCTCGGCCCGGTAGGTGGCGTCCAGCACCACGGTGTCCTGGCCAATCCAGGACAGGTCCGCCTCCTTGTGGCGGGTGTGCAGCAGCACCAGGTCCGCGTCAAACGCCTGCGGGGCGGTGATCGCCGGAACCTCGGTGCCGGAAACCGGGACCGGGGCGCTGAAGTGGTGGTCGTAGTAGCCGACCTGGGCGCCGGAGCGCACCAGGTGCTCCATGATCTTCAGGGCCGGGGTTTCCCGCAGGTCCGCCACGTCCGGCTTGTAGGACAGGCCCACCACCAGGATCTTTGCCTGGCTCATGCCCTTGCCCAGGGCGGAGAGGACCTCGGCGCAGCGCGCGGCGGTGCGGGCCGGGCGCTGTTCGATCCCGGACATGGCCGAGGAGATCACCGGCAGGTTCATGTTGTGCCGGCGCAGCTGCCACAGCAGGTAGTGCGGGTCGCACGGGATGCAGTGCCCGCCCACGCCCGGGCCCGGGGTGAAGGGCATGAAGCCGAAGGGCTTGGTGGCCGCGGAGTCCACGACCTCCTGCACCGGCAGGTCCAGCACCCGGCAGGCCTCGGCGAATTCGTTGACCATGGCGATGTTCACGGCGCGGAAGGTGTTCTCCAGCAGCTTGGTCATCTCGGCCACCTCCATGGAGCTGGTGCGGTGCACCTTGGCCGTGTAGCTGGCCAGCAGCTCCACGGCCGCCTCACGGCAGGTTTCCGACACGCCGCCGACCACGCGCGGGGTGTCCTCGATGGTGAAGTCCGCAACCCCGGGGTTGATGCGTTCGGGGCTGAAGGCCACCTGCACGTCCACGCCGGGGACCAGGCCGCGGGCCAGCAGCGGCTCGCTGATCATGTCCCGGGTGCAGCCGGCGTAGGTGGTGGAGGTCATCAGGATCAGCTGGCCCTTGACCGCGTGCTCCACGACCATGGCGCTGGCGCCGGCCAGGATGGACAGGTTCGGCACCTGGTGCTCGTCAATCGGGGTGGGCACGCACACCACGATGGCCCGGGCCCGGCGCAGCTGGGCCGGGTCGGTGCTCAGTTCCAGGCGCTCATCGGCCAGGGCGGCGGTCAGCCGGGTGTGGTCGCTGGGCAGCAGGTCCACATTACCGGCGTTGATCGCATCCAGCCGGGCGGCGGAGACGTCAAAACCAAGGACCCGGGAGCCGGAGGCGTGCTGGGCCAGGGCGGTGGGCAGGCCCACGTAGCCCAGGCCCACGATGGCCACGTCAAAGTCGAAGGTGGGCGTCGGTGCGATAGTGGCCTGCAGCCCGGGATTCTTCAGCGGGTTCTCGTTCAGTGGGTTGCGCAGCTGGTGGGCGCCCTGTGGGCGCACTGTTGCCTTGATACTCATTTAGTTCCCCAAACATTGAGTAGTGCATGAACGCTAGATCGTCCATGTGCGAGTTGTTCACGATTCAAGCGGAAGCAATGCGGCGCATCCTCCCCCAGTACCGCCGTTGTCCGACTCCCCAGCCGGGACGAAGGCGGTGTGGTGTATGCGCTGCCCGTTTCGTGAACCGGGTGGCTCGGAAAAGCGGGCTGCGGTGCATCACCAGGAACAACACTGGCGAACCCGGACCCCGTCGCGCCAACCGGCACCGCACACCCTGTGGGAAACCCCACACACCCCCACCAACCCTGCAGGAAACCCCATGCACCACAGGCTGCGCCGCCGGTGCCGGGCAGCCTAGCCTGATGGTTGCCATCAAAATTCGCAATGGGGGACTACATGACGGCTACTATCTTCGTGCTGCTTTTTGCGGTACTCATCTTTGGGCTCAGCACCCTGCTCTGGTCGGGGTTCGGCCTGGCCCGGGTGATCAGTGAACCATCTTTGAAGCGCCAACGCCAGGACCTGGTCGCCGGACTTGACTACCCGGACACCTCCCAGGTGGCGGTGCTGATCGCCGCGCACAACGAGGAGCTGGTGATCGGCAAGACGCTGGACTCGGTGTGCGCGATGCTCCCGCCCGAGCAGGTGTTCGTTGCCTCGGACGGCTCCACCGACCGCACCGCCGCGATGGTGCGCAGCTACGGCGCGAACGTGCTGGAGCTGAACCCGAACCGCGGCAAGGCCGGGGCGCTTGCGGCCGCGGTGGAACACTTCGGCCTGGACACCGCCTTCGAGGTGGTGATGCTGCTGGACGCCGACACCCAGCTGGCCGAGAACTACTTCGAGACCGGCCTGCCACAGTTCGCCGACCCGGAAGTGGTGGCGGTGGCCGGGCGCGCCAAGTCGCTGCTGGACCCGGCCCCGCGCAGCCTGATCGGCAAGCTGCTGGTGGCCTACCGTGAGCGGCTGTACCAGGTGGTGCAGGTGCTGATGAAGTACGGCCAGGCGATGCCCAAGGCCAACGTAGTCAACATCGTTCCGGGCTTCGCCAGCATGTACCGGGCCCGGGTCCTGCCGGAGATTGACGTCGCCGCCAAGGGGCTGACCATCGAGGACTTCAACATGACCTTCGAGGTGCACGCCAAGAAGCTGGGGCGCATCGCCTTCCACCCTTCAGCCGCGGTGGCCTACACCCAGGACCCGGACAACCTTCGCGACTACACCAAGCAGGTGCGCCGCTGGACCCTGGGCTACTGGCAGACCATCAAGCGCCACGGACTGCACTGGGGCAAGTTCTGGATTGTGCAGGCCCTGTTCGTCATGGAACTGGTCACCAGTTCGCTGATGCTGCTGCTGGTGGTTCCGGCACTGCTGCTGAACCTGGGCGTCACCTTCGCCATTGAGATGCTAGGCGGGGTCAGCCAGACCATGTACCAGCTGGCCGGCGTGCTGCCCCCATGGGCGGTGCTCCTGGGGGTGGTGCTGCCGGATCTGCTGCTGACCCTCTTCGCCGCGCTGATGACCCGACGGGCCTCCTACCTGCTGATGTTCCCGTTCTTCCCGTTCCTGCGCATCGTGGACGCCTGGCTGTGCATGGGCTCGCTCGCCCGCGCGCTGGGCAAGTCCTCCTCCGGCGTGTGGGTCAGCCCGGCCCGCCGTGCCCTGAACGAGGAGCCGATCCAAAGCTAGGACCTCTCCTGGATGTCAAAAGCACCTTCACCAGTTGCCGCCCGGAAGCATTCCCGGCGGCAACAGGCGATTAAAGCCAAATTAGGGCTTTAGGAGAAAACTGGCCAGCGTTAGGCAACATTTACGCGAAAAACATGTGGGGTTTTCCCCACATGAATATTTTCGATGTATGGTGAAACTTCAACCGTTATCCGAACAGAAAATGGGATCTGCTCGGGTGGCGGCACTCGCACATCGTGTCCGCAAGGACACGCAACTCGTACTTTGGGGAGTACACATTGATGCATTTGCCATGCCTTCGCGCGCCTGGAAACTGCCGTTTCGGTTGGGGAACCGAGGTGATTTCCGATGCATAACCGCGAAAAGCTGCTGGAAAAGCTGCACACCGGCGTCAACCGCAACCACTGTCCTCCAATGATCGTCTCGGGGCACAGCGGTTCGGGAAAGACCTGGATCCTGGAACAGTTTTCGCAGCGCCTGGGAGAACATCCACACCGGGTGCTGCAGGCCAGCCCCTCGGAATCCACCTGGCCACTGTCCGGCCTGGTCGCCCTGCTGGCGACCTCACCGCTGACCTTGCCGCCCAAGGTCTTCGAGCTGCTGAGCGAACCGCCCAGCGATGACGCAGCCCGCTTCCAGGTCGCCCTGCATGTGCAGCGGATCCTGGTGGAGCAGCTGCAGCCGCGCACCGTGATCATGATCGATGACCTGGATTTGATGGATCTGGACAGCCAGCGGGTGATCGGTTTTCTGGCCACCAAGCTGCAGGGGGCGCACATCCGATTTGTCGGCACCATCGGTTCGGGCCCCTCACCCGAACCGTTCGCCAACTTCTCCCGCTTCCCGCTGCCGGCGCTGGGGACCGCCTCCATGTACCAGGTGGCGGGCCTGCACCTGCACCGCCCGATCGACGAGTCCGTGCTGGAGCTGGCGGTCAACGCCGCCCAGGGCGTGCCGGGCATGTTGGTGGAACATCTGGAAACCCTCTCATCACGTCAGTTGGACGGCAGCGGGCCGCTGGTGCTGCCGCACCGAAGCATCCAAAGCCCGGGCACGTTCCTGCGCCTGTCCCAGCTGCGGTTGAGCGAGTCCCAGCAGGGGCTGCTGCGCATTGCCAGCCTGGCCCCGGTCATGGAACGTCAAGCGCTTGAGGAGCTGGCGGTCCACCCGCTTGATGTCACCGAGCTGCTGGTCTCCGGCCAGCTGGAGTTGCACGGCCCCCTGCTGAAGATCGGCAACCCGCTGTTGCGCGCACGGATCTACCAGTCGTTGGACACCGATGAACGCCTGCAGCTGCATGAGCAGGTCCACGGGCTGACCACCCAGCCGGGGCTGTTGGCCTTCCACGCCAGCCACCTACCGGAACAGGAAACCTCACCGCGTGAACTGGTGCTGGCGGCCATTGAGCTGGCCCGGCAGGGGCTGACCCAGGCCGCGGTGGAGGTCACCGAGTGGGCGATGCACTTCATGAGCCAGGAGGAGGACCTTCCGGACCTGCTGCTGCAGCTGTCAATCATGCTGCTGCGCGCCAAGCTGCCGGTGGTGGCGCTGCGCTACACGCAGCTGGCCCGGCACTGGGCCAGCGAAACCGAGCTGCACCTGCAGGTCGCGGCCCTGGAAACCGAAATCAACCTGGTGCGCGGTTCACCCCTGAGCGTGGAGAGCCTGGAAATGCTGGTTGAGGCGCACCAGCAGGACTACCCGATGCACTGTTCACGGATCCTCTCCTCCCTGGTCATGGGGCACTGCAGCGAACTGGATCTGGACGCGGCCCAGCAGACCCTGCAGCGGGCCAAGGCACTGATATCGCCTAACCCGACCGGTTTCGCCGTCAAACGCTACCGGCAGGCCGAAATCCTGCTGGCCGGGCACCTGCAGGACACCGCGAAGGTACTGGCCGAATACGCGGCCCTGGGCTCTACGGCCATCAGCGGGAAAACCGACCTGCTGCTCGCCCTGGCCCGGGCGCTGTCCGCAGTGGGCAAACACGGCAAGGCCCGGGACGTGACCCGCCGAATCACCTCCAATCCCGGCGTCCACCACGCCATGTCGGTGCACCTGGCCCACCTGCACGGCATTGAATTCTCCATCCGGGCCGGGGATGTCCCCCACGCCCTGAAGGCCATTGAAAACTGGGACATCAAGGGCTCACCTTCGGTGATGCGCCCGTTGCCGGACCTGCTGTGCGCCTGGTACTGGATGATCAAGGACCGGGCCGACATGGTGGCCAAGTGCATTACCCGTCTGATGTCCCTGACCAGCGAGGAAATCACCACCGTCCACGAGGTGCGGGTCAATGAATTCATGGGTCTGTTCTCCCTGGTGCGCGGCCGCTCCGAAGAGGCGATCCCCTACTTCCGCCGGGCGCTGGAAACCTATGGTCCGGTCGTCACCGAACAGTACGTGGACACCGCCGCGAACCTGATCGACGCCCTGGCCAGCGCTGGCCACAGTGAGGAGGCCGCCCAGGAGTTCCGCGCCGTGCAGTCGCTGCTGGCCACGGTCAAGACCCGCCACGCCCACCAGGTGATGCGCCGCGCCCAGGCACTGGCTCTGCCCGGGGAAGTGTCCCTCTCCCGGTTCATTTCCCTGGTGGAAAACTGGCAGGCCGACGACAGCCTGCTAGAACTGGCCCGGGTACGGCACTGCTACGGGCAGCGTCTCAAGCGCTTCGAACGCCCCGAACAGGCCAAACGCCAGCTCTCGGCGGCCCGCACCGTCTACCAGAACATGGGTGCGGTGTGCTGGGTGCAGCGGGTCAACTCGGAGCTGAGCACCGCGCCGGCGCCGGCGGCCGCGGCCGGCACCCCGCGCGACCTGTTGAGTACCGAGGACCTGCAGATCGTGAGCATGGTCCACGAGGGACAGACCAACAGGGATATCGCCAAGGCGTTGTTCGTCTCGGTCAGCGCCATCGAGGCGCGGCTGACCCGGCTGTTCCGCAAGACCGGAACACGCAACCGGCAGCAGTTGGCGGCCAAGTTCAACGCCTCGCTGCCCGCCTCAGCCTAAAGAACAGCAAAAAATCGAGCCCTGCCATTTCCGCATCTTGCGGGGCAGGGCTCGATCTACTGTGGTTTGCAGTCGCCTACTGTGCTGGATCCGGCACGTTGTCAAAAACCTCGCGGTGCGAGTCGACTACGCCCCAGCGATCCATGGGCCAGGAGATGACCTGGGCCTTGCCCTGGACGGTTTCCATGTCCACGAATCCGCCCTCGGTGTCCATGTGGTACCGGGAGTCGGCACTCGCGCCGCGGTGATCACCCAGCACCCACAGCTTGTTCTCCGGCACGGTCACTGAGAACGGGATGTCGCTGGGGTTATCCCCCGGGTAAATGTAGGGTTCGTCGATCTCCACGCCATTGACCTTGATCCGCCCGTCGGCTGAGCAGCACTCGACGGTGTCGCCGGGCATACCGATGATTCGCTTGACCAGGTACTGCTCGCCCTGGTCCGGCAACAGGCCGATGAAGCTCAGCGCCTTGTCGAAGCCGGATTGCTCGGTCTGGACCGGCGGCAGCCAGGCGTCATCATCGCGGAACACCACCACGTCCCCGCGGTTCAGGTCGAAGGGGCCAGGAACCATCAGGTTCGCAAAAATCCGGTCGTCAATCTGCAGTGTGTTCTCCATCGACCCGGAAGGGATGAAGTAGGCGCGGAAGAAGAACGTCTTGATGATCAGGGACAGGCCGATGGCAATCACCAGGATGACCACGATCTCGCGCACCATGCGCCAGAGTTTCAACAGAAATCCTGCATCATTCGAATTGGCTTCACCGGATTCGGCGCTCACGTGTCCCCTTAGTTACGGCGTAATCTGCGTGCATTTCACAATATCGCATCGCAGGTACGGCAAACCGCTACGCCACGTGGCAACCAATTGGCTGGGGTTGATGGCCCCATGGCAGAGGTGGATTCCGCTCTCATCGCTGGGTTCCGCAACATCACGCTGGTCAAGGTGGCGGGCACAAAAAATGCCGGCACCGGATTCCGCAGCGTCGCGGAATCCGGCGGCAGCGATCCCCCATAAATCTCTGCCTAACACCCCGTCTCCAGCGCTGCGTTGCAGGAACTGACATGCAGCACTGAAGGCCGGGCGTAAGTCCGACCTCTCCAGAATCCTCCTGCCCGCCGTGTCTGGCTAGTACCCGGCCAGAAGGATTGGGGAGAACCCCAACACCCCAACGGTTGTGGATTCTGGCCTCCAAATCTGACTCAGCTGCGTCATGCCGCAGTATGCGTATCAGGCGGAAAGATGCATTCGTCTATACTTGTTGACTAAAGGCGCGTGTGGTGGCTGGGGAGCCAACCGAGCAAGAGACAGTACGACCTTGGAAATCTTGGGGGCAATCTGGTAAAACCAGAGGCAACGGCGACCAGCTGCACGCACGTGACGAACTCGACGCCGCGTTTGGGGTGGGATCAGGAGGCGCAGCATGCGTAGCCGCCGAAATCTGCTGAACACTCTCCTATCCAAGGCCACCGGCTCCCGTGAAGTGGCACTGGTGGTATCCGGTGCCTCCGGAGCCGGCAAGAGTTGGATGCTGCGTCAGCTGCAGCACGAGCTGGGGGCTCACCCGCACGTGCTGCTGCGGATCAGCCCAATGGAAACAAACTGGCCGTTGTCCTCACTGATCAAGCTGCTCTCCGAGCTGGACCTGGCCGAACCCCTGGCCCTGGACCATTTCCTGCCCGAATCGCCGGGGCAGGGTGTGGATTCCTACGCGGTCGCCCGGCACCTGCATGCCAAGCTTCCCGCCCTGGTCACCCCCGGCACGGTCATCCTGCTCGATGATGTGGATCTGATGGACGAAGCCAGTCTAGAAGTGCTGGGATTCATGAGCACCTGGCTGCAACGCAACCGGGCAAAGTTTATTGTCACCGTGGCCTCCGGACCCATCCCCGAGCCCCTGGCCGGATGGGAGATCCTGAAATTGCGCGGGCTGACCGAGGCCGAATCGCTGGCCCTGGCCCGCGAAACCGCCGGGGTGGATGCCGACCCGGCCGTGCTTCATTTCACCACCACCACAAGCCGGGGCATGCCCGGGTCCATCATTGAACAACTGGACAGATTGCAGCGGCAGGCTCAGGCCGGCGAATTGCCCCTGACCCTTCCCCTGCCGGTGGGCACCGAACGCACCGGCAAACTCTCCACGGTGGTTGCGCGGCTGGAAGAAGAACACCAGCAGGTACTGACGCTGCTTGCCGCCGCCCCGGTCACCGAACGCGCCACGGTCCTGGCACTGAAGCCCGGGGCCGTCAGCTGCATTGATGAGCTGGAGCAGCGCGGATTCCTGATGGGCGCGGACGGTCACGTGCAGATCTCGGACCCCGCCCTGCGGTCAACACTGTACTGGGGACTGAACTTGACCGAACGCCAGTCACTGCACCGGCACCTGCAGGAGCACGGTGAGGACCCCACCCTGAAGCTCTACCACCGCACGTATGTGGATCAGCTCGGGGTAACCGCCAGTGAGCTCGTTGCAGCGGCCGAACAACTGGTGGAACAAGGACAAGTTGCCGCCGCCATCGAGGTGGCCGAGCGGGGGCTGCTGTTGCCGGTCACTGGTACGCACCTGCCCCAGGCACTGCACCACCTGGCCGAAATTCTCTGCCAACACCTGCAGCTGGAAGCCGCCCGCAGGTACGTGCGCTTCGGCCGCCGCCTGCCCCTGGACCCGGCAGCGTCACTGGCCTTGGCAACCTTGGACGTCCAGCTGTCCACCCTGAAGGGCCGCGTCACGGCCAAGAACCAGCACGCGGCGCCCATCAGCGAACTGGAGAACATTGAACCACACGGCTGCGTTCGCCTGCTTGGCGCACTGGCCACCGAATACGCCCTGCGGGAGGATCATCAACACACCGAAAGCCTCACCGCCCAGGCCACCGAGCTGGTCTCACGCTTCCCCGAAGCCAAGGGCCCTGAGTACGAAGCGGCGCAGTTGTTGTGCGCTGCCCTAAACCACGACCGGCAGCAGCTGATGGACCGGTTTCACCAGTTGCCGGTGGTCCCGAAGGAGCCGGGCGATGGGATTCTCATGCTGGCCCTCGGGGTTGGGCTGAGTACCACGGACTGCTTCCTGGAAGCCCGGGAGGTCTTTTCGCGGCTGGCTGCCGCCCCGGAAGGTGCCAGCCCGCTGATGGAACGCTTGCTGTTGCTCCTGAACGCGGCCAACGCGATCCTGAATCAGAACTATCCCCGGGCCATGCAACTGGTGGAACGCTGGATCGCAGCCGATGGCCCGGCCTTGCTCAGCCCCATCCCCCAGCTGATCCAGGCGTGGTATTGGATGAACAAGAACCGCCCGGACATGGCCGAGTGGTACTTCCAGTCACTGGAACCACGGATCCTGGGCGAGAGTTCTCCGATGCTGCTCTCCCGCATCGCGATGATGGCCGGTGACCGGGGATTAATGACCGGGGATTATCCGGCAGCGGTGGAAGCCTATCGGCGAACGCTGCGGCTGCATCAGGGCCCGGGGAACCTGCGCTATGTCAGGGCCACCTGCGCACTGATTGAGGCCCTGGTGATGCTGGGGCGCACCGAAGAAGCCGTAGATGAGTATCGTTCACGGCAAGAGATCATGGCCGCCGTTCCTGGGCGGCGCCCGAAGCTGGCAATGCGCTGCGCCCAGGCGCTGGCCATGCAGGGCACGGCCTCCCTGACTCGGTTCCAGCAATTGCTCGATGACTGGACGGGTTCGGATAACACGTTTGAGTTGGCGCGCCTACGCCATTGCTTTGGTCAGCGGCTCCGCTCGATGGGCCGCACCGAGGCGGCAAGGGAGCATCTACAGGCAGCACGGGCCTTGTACCGCAGTCTTGGTGCTCTGGGGTGGATGGCGACTCTGGAGGATCTGGAAGCTCCAGTGGCAGCCGCTTCCCGCAACACTCCACTGAGCCTGAGCCGTGAAGAGATTGCCGTGGTTCGGATGGTCCATGACGGGTTGACCAACAAGGCCATCGCCAAGGAACTGTTCATCTCGGTCAGCGCCGTCGAGGCCCGACTCACCAAGCTGTACCGACGTACGGGAACTCGAAACCGGCAGCAGTTGGCCGCCCGGTACGCGAGTATGGCGCCGCCACGCTCTTAGGTGAGGAACCAACAGCACGCTACCTGTTGAGCCTTCATTGGACATCAATAGGCGGCGTGCCGCTGCCGGGATTGCGGCCGCCGAAAGCGTTAGGGCTGTCCTACCGCTGGACTGGCGATCCCCGAACTCGGAGTGAATGTCAGCTTTATTTCGCCGGCAGGCTGATCCTTCTCCATCAATTCCTTGACCTGATCCAGGTGTTTGGAATCGACACGGAGGATCAGTCCTCCGTCTTTAGCGCTAATGGAGTACCCATGGATGGCATTCGCAATTTCTGGCTCCTGCTCGGCTTGCCAAGCCATAATCTTTCCGATCGCGTCCCGCAGTTGCTGCGAACTGAACTTCACGAATTCTGCGACCGCGCCAGCCTCTTCAATTTCTTGCACCTTTGATTCGTCATTGGTGGCTACATGAAGTTTGTCGTCTTGGATCCAACCCTGCACGTAGGCGGCACCCAACGACGACGAAAGCTGGTCATTGAGGTTCAACAGCTGTTCGTGGTCCACTGAGCTCTCCGGTGTTTGCTGTTCCTGGGTCTGCGACTCTTCGGGAGCGGTAGGTGTTCCAGTGTCACTGCCACAACCTGTCAGCGCAAAAGCGACAGTCCCAATGGTTCCAGCCACCTTGAGCATTTGCAGTTTATTCATCCGGAATCTCACATTTCTTTCTGGCTGGCCGTGTGAACCGCCCTCGGCTCTTGAGCTTAGCCTTGAGTGCGTAAAGCCTGCCAATAAGTTGGTGGGCATTGAATGAGAAGTGCCCCGGCTCTGTAACCGGGGCACTTCTCATTGGTTGCTGCTGCATGGCAGCTTCAACCTGTTAAGTCGCTTAGCCGTGACGGCGGTTTGAACGACGCAGAATCAACAGTAGGGCTCCACACAGTCCAAGTGCGCCTGCAACGGCCAGCAGCGGGGTAGCCGACGAGCCGGTGTCTGCCAGCGGATCTTCCTTCGGCTTCTCCGTCTGCTTCGGGGATTCAGACTTCGTCGGCTCCTGGGACGGGTCATCCGATGAGTCCTCAGTCGGCGACTGCGACTCAGTCGGGCTTTCGCTCGGATCATTCGACTCCGACGGGCTCTCGCTCGGGTCTTCAGTCGGGCTTTCGCTCGGGTCTTCAGTCGGGCTTTCGCTCGGGTCTTCAGTCGGCTGCTCCGTAGGCTCCTCCGTAGGCTGCTCAGTCGGCTCCTCCGTAGGCTGCTCAGTCGGCTCCTCCGTAGGCTGCT
>Ga0153920_1000101_pt1 | contig 33202 bp, 29 predicted proteins | sample TSNJ004MetaG_FD_104713 | JGI IMG/M metagenome (GOLD analysis project Ga0153920, IMG submission 104713) | Attine ant fungus gardens microbial communities from New Jersey, USA - TSNJ004 MetaG | ecosystem: Host-associated > Fungi > Mycelium > Unclassified | place: USA: New Jersey, Brendon T. Byrne...
ACCCTTGATTTTACAGGACAAAATAAAAACACCAACCCCAAAGCTCATATGTCTTCAAAATGAGTGCTTACTGCGCGTTCAGGAGTTCGAACCCTGGACACCCTGATTAAGAGTCATTAATTTTAACGATTAGCCCCGATATTTCGGGGCTTTTTTCCGTTTTGACTAGAAATTGACTAAACATGTTTTCTAATAAAATCATAAATTTAAAGGGGAAAGTTACCTAAACGCTGATAATTAAATTTTCAATGGAACTGGATATGACTATTTCTGAATTATGCACTACTTGCATTTTTTAATTTAAAGATTTCTGAAATTATATCTACTTGACCACCATTAGCGATTTCCAATATAGTGAGATTTGAACCTCGGACATCTTGATTAAAAGTCTACGCATGTATTTTTTGTATCTCTTCCTATCATAATAAGATAGCCTATTTTACTGCATTTCTCATGATTTACTTTGCTTATTCCATTACGGTATATCATGCCATATCGTAACTTTGTTAACCATATGTTAACCAACTACATTATCGCCTCCCTCAATATTTAGCTTATTATTTTCCTTATCATACTTCTTGATTGTCATGTCTATAGAACTCCAGTATCTATTTTTGGTTATATATCGGTATTCAATAGTCTGCCACCAACTTCTTAAAGTTGCAAGAATTGTAAATATGCTAATTACATTTAAAAACAGCGTAAGATCACTAAAGTGAAATACCAATATAGAAATACCTAATAATACAATAAAATACACTATCAATAAATAAGTCATGATTGCTCTTCCACGTTCTATATTCAAAATTTTTCTAGCAAAATTTCTATAGTAGACTAAGGGGGAAATAAATAATACCAGTGCGGATCCTAACATCGTACATAAGTATACTGCATTATAATTACTAATCGAATAATTACTCATAGATTGCCCTAATACGTTTGTCATATTGATGAATAGAGTAATACCAAATAGCACCCAAGAGCATAACGTCAATCTTAAATTTTTGTCTCCCGCAACCTCTCTTTTTGAACGTTCCCAGTCCTGCTTCAATAGTAGTGAAAGAAATTCAATTAATAAACTTTTATCTCTTTCAAACTCAATCTGATTATCGGGCTTTTCTAATCTATAAATAACTTCCCAAATATGTGAGTCCTCACCCCACCACCTATTGGAGTGTCTCCCATATGCATTTATCCTAACTTTTAGTCTAGTTAATGGATGCTTTATATTTATAATTTCAGAAGCAACAATCTCCTCTGATATATTTCTTATTTCTTCCCTCCATTCTTTACGCTCACCGGTTATGTATTGCAAATTATGATTCTTACGATTATTCATGTATGTTATAACTGCTCCTACTAGTCCAGCTATAACTGTTGAGGTTAATATTGTCTCTATTCCCATATAAAACCACCATCCTTCATTTTTTACTATTATATTCTAATTTTTCCCATCTTTCAACACTCCATCCCGGACAAAAGCATATACATATCCTCTAATTGCCTATACTACTCTTTTAATAATCAAAATTCTATAGCTTTTCTAGTAACCGAATGATATATTATTATAATGCAATACTATCTACAATCTTCCTGACCTTATTTGCTATTTCATTATTCAAATAATTTTCACTTACGACAAAACATTCAACTATAAATTCAGACACACTTTTAAATTTTTCATAATGTTTTTCATACAATTGTATCAACTCTTCATTTTCATATATTTTATATTGTGTTTCTATTGCGTGAGCAAATTCATGTATAAAAATGTATTGAATATAATCTTTATTAGTTGTTATATTTATATCTTCAATCCTTTTAAGTTTAGATTCACCTGGTTTTCCAGGCATAAAATTCCAATTGCAGAACTCATTGAAGCTATATGTATTAAATGCAATAATACTATCCTTTCCTGAGGGTAAAATAGTATGTAATGCTCTTATAGTATCATCTGTTGATGATATTTCAACATCAACTCCATTTTTATTAATAATTCTTTTAATTAATCCAAACTCTTTTTCCCGTTCTTTCGTAGACAATCCATCTCCTATTAATAATATTGATACACCTTTATATTTTTCCATATAAAAATCAAGAAGTTTAACAATCCTTTTTACAGTTTTCTTTTTAGGATATGGCTTTTCAAAACCAAACATTATTTCCGTTTTCCTTCCATTTGAATATTCTCTTATCACTTTATAATTTTTATATTTGAACATTTAACTTGACCTACCTTAACTGTGTTATTAATAGCATTATAATTAATACCATTATAAATTTCAACCGAATTATAATTTTAGCTTCCTTAGCCCTACTTCCATCAATTAACTTATGTATTAATGTCAGCACTTCCACGATTAATGTCTACATTAATTTCTCATTACATCACAAAAAAGCATACCTCATATATCAAGGTACGCCCCTTCACATTTCCATCAGCTTCATTAGCCGCATACTCCGTTTAACTCGTCCAGGTCCTGTTGAATGCTCCTACTCCATTACCCCGGTACGCATAACAAGTTATATATACGTCTATAAATGGTCGAAGCTGCTTAGCGTTCCTGGGTCTTCTTAGTTCTCTTAATCCATTTGCTATTGTCTGCCGTACTGCTTGCCTTGTAACTCCCTGCTGCTGCCCTATGGCTTCCATTGTCATATCACCTTGATACCTTGCCCGGATAACTTCTGGCTGCTGCCCCGGTAATGCATCCACTAACGACCAGATAACGGCTTGTAGCTGCTCCAGTTGCACTTCATCCAATATGGAAGCTTTCTATCTCGTCACCACCGAGGATTGTATCACCATAAGTCATATGATGATGCCCATGAATAACTCCAATTATATTCCTCAAATAACTTTTCAATTTTTGATTCTGCTTTCTTTAAAACAATTATATTATAGCGAATATACCGCTTTTATGTTTTAGTGGAATTACCGCTATTGACTTTTAGTGGATTTTCCGCTAATATAGTTATAATAAAAATAAAAGTTCAAAAGATTTAAGAAGGAGGATTTATTTATGGATATGATACAGGAATTGTATAATATATGTTCCGATTCTTTAGACGCAGAAAAAGCATTATTAGAAATCAATAAAGAGCTACTGGAATATATAGAGTCTAATATTTCAGACAATGAAAAAGTAGTTTTCTTATATACTCTGGAATCTATCATCATAAACAGGGAAAAATACTTTTTTAAAGCTGGATTCCAAACAGCCAAAAATCTTATTTTAAACTAACTTATCATTAACTGATGGATGATGAAAAATAACAATCTTCATCTATCCTCTTGATTAACACACACATTAAAATACAGAGCCTTATCAAAATCCTGCTACGAAATGGTGCAGCACATTCTTGATAAGGCTATCTATTTTGTTATATGAATTTTCAAACTATTTAGGCATACTCTTCGTTTTTGGATATGGCTTCTTAACATCTGTTAGACCCAACAGATAATCTGTACTTGTCTCGTAAAACTCTGCCAACTTAATTAAAATTTTTACAGGAATATTCACATCCCCACATTCATAATTACTATAAACCCTTTGGCTAACATGTAAAATGTTTTTAGCTATATAATCCTGTGTCAAATCTTTATCTTCTCTCAAATTTCTTATTCTGATAAACATTATTTCCATCACCCTGCTTTCTTTAAAACACATTATATAATAGTGACTATACCGCTATTAGTTTTTAGTGGAATTACCGCTATTGACTTTTAGCGTATATTCCACTAAAATATATATTATACTAAAAATAAATAATTCAATAGATTAAGGAGGGATTTTCCATGACTAATTTAAAATTTAATGATGGGGTTAAATCCAAGGTTGAAGAATTGAAAGAAGAGACATTGATTGAAATACTCAGGCATGATGAACATTACCAAACAATCTATACAGAAGAAACTTTAGCAGAAAAAGAATATCAAAAATTAGATTTAACGAAAGAGCAAAAAAAGATAGTTGATGATTTATTATCACTAATAGATATCCGTAACATGGAATATGGTACTCTAAATTATATTGCCGGAATTTATGACAGCTCAAAATTCCTCACCACTCTGAATTTATTGGCTGAAAAAGAAAATTCTGAAATACATATTCTAAGAAATTTTTATAGAGGCAAGATGCTTGCAAAAGAATTATTTAAAGAATCTTCGGACAGCAAGAAACTGTGGGATGAACTTGATTTTAAAGAGCAAAAATTTATTTCATCTTTAACAAAAAAGCAACAAAATTTATATTCTAAAACTATTAGTACAAGGGCAAAACTCCTGGATTCTCTTTTGGAAGATCAATTCGTATCCTCTTTCCAATTAGGTGCAGAGTTTATGCTGGGTATCACTGAAAAATAAAACTTTTTGAATACCGGTATCGAAAATCATTACCATAGCAAATTTGTGCTTGACTTATTGGCTGACATAAATTAAGATATTATTGTCAGCCAACAATTGCAAGGGGGTGATACAGATCGAAAAGAAAGTTGGGCGACCCTTTTCTGATAATCCAAAGCAAATACGTCTTACAGTCAGGCTAGAAAAGAAACATGCTGATATCCTTGAAAGGTATTCCAAAAACCAAAACATTACCAGGAATGAAGCTGTACGCCAAGGAATCGAAAGATTAGAAGAAAAGAAATAAAAAGGAAGCGGCTCTCCCTCGTCAAAGTTGAAGCCACTCCCACCTGCAACCACCTAAAAGATGGACTGCGTAAATATTCTACCATATGTGGAACTTTCTTTCAAGGAGTTGAACTATAATTTGAAAGGATAAAAACTATGACTGAACAGACACTTGAAGCGATCAAGTCGTTGATTTGTTCAAGAGAGGAACTGGCGTTAAACCGGCTAAAAGATAATCCCCAATATTCAAGTATATGTGAACAGCAGGACAATACTCAAAAAATAGTTGAAAAATTGTACGAACAATTCAAAGAAGAAGAACGGATTGCAATACGCCGTCATTATGAAGGCGAAAACCGAAAGATAGCCCTTGAGATTTACGAAATCTATATGCAAGGTCTACGGGATTGTTACAGGCTGATAACTTTTCTTAACGCAAGATGAAACAAATAATCCTAAAGCAATCCCCCACCGGCATGAAATGGGGGATGCTTTAAGAAAAATCCTGGGACTACTTTTTATAGATTGATAATACTCTATATAAGGTAAGTTGCTAATCTACTGTTTACCACTTACCAAGAGAAGTCATTTGAAACCCATTACACCACACTACAATCACTCACATTAAAATAGCCAAGCATACGGGATTCCTGGCTATTTTTCTCATATAAGACATCGAGGAGTCGAACCCCGGACAACTTGATTAAAAGTCAACCGTTCAAAACCTGATCAGACCGCATATTTACTGGCTTTTTTTATACCGTTGAAGACTTTTTGAAGACATTATGTTTTAATAATTGACATTTACTAAAGTACGTAATTACTCTTAGACTTTGGATACGGCTTTTTTAACGTCCGTTAATCCTAATAGATAATCCGTACTTGTTTCATAAAATTCTGCCAATGCACTCAAAACTTTTATCGGTATATTTGTATCTCCACATTCATAATTGCTATACACCTTTGACTAACATTCAAAATACTTCTTCTTATAATCTTGTATTATCCTTATCTTCTCTTAAATTTCTAATTTATATATATGATTTTCCCCCCCTTGCTTTCTTTAATATAAATTATAATACAGCAATAATTTCGCTATTGACTTTCAGCGATATCATCGTATAAGGATATTTCCGTGACTGATTTTAAACTTGAAAATGAGATAAAATCCAAGATTAACGAATCAAAAGAAAAAACATCAATTGATAAAGCACCAAAACTTTCGAAACTTAAGTTGACAAGGGGCTGTTCGATTTTGTATAATATTCCAATAATAGCAAGTCGTTTATAAGCAATCCACGGTTTCGCAGAACACGCTATCCTACAAAATAATATAAACAAGATTGAGCTGTGTACTCTGGAAGGTGAAATTAGGGCAAGATGTAACAGAACATAAATATAGATGATGACAACTTCCGTTGCTATGCCATCTGAACATTGGGACTTTATAATTAATTAATGAAACAATTATAAATTTTAGGAGGATTTATTATTATGACAAAAATTATTTCTTTTATTACATCAGTGGTAATGATTGTTTTCATGGCGGTTCTTTTTCCGGTGAAAGCAGAGGCACTTCAAAGCGGTGAATTTACGTATGAAATATATGATGGCACGGTGACTATAACTGGATATACGGGAAATGGTGGTGCAGTGGCTATCCCATCGGTAATAGATGGGTTTAGTGTTACTAGAATAGGGGGGCAAGCTTTTGCAGAAAAACATAAAATAACAAGTGTGGTTATTCCTGCTGGTATTACCAGTATTGGTGATTGGGCATTTTATGATTGTTGGAGCTTAACCAGTATTAATATCCCTAGTAGTATTACTAAAATTAGTGATTGTGTATTTTATGGATGTTCAAGCTTAACTAGCATTAATATCCCTAGTAGTATTACAAGCATAGGAAAAACTGCATTTTATGGTTGTTTTAGTATTACAAGTTTTGATATACCTAATAATGTTACTCGCATTGTATCTGATGCATTTAATGGTACTAAGTGGTATAATAATCAGCCTGACGGAGTTTTATACTTAGATAATTGGTGTATAGGATATAAGGGTGAAATGCCTGAAAACACATCAATTAATATTAAAGACGGAATAAATGGTATTGCTGATTTGGCGTTCTCTTATTGCTCGAATTTAGATAGTATAATAATCCCTAGTAGTATTACCAGTATTGGATGTGATGCATTTGATAGTACTGATTGGCTCAATAATCAACCTGATGGAGTTTTATACCTAGATAATTGGTGTATAGGATATAAAGGTGAAATGCCTGAAAACACATCAATTAATATTAAAGACGGAATAAATGGTATTGCCGATAATGCATTTTTTGGTTGTGGAAACTTAGCCAGTATTAGTATCCCTGAAGGAATAACCAGAATTGCCGATAATACATTTTCTAATTGTGTAAATCTATCCAGTATTAATATACCTGATGGTGTTACTAGTATTGGGAATTGGGCATTTTACTCTTGTTGTAATAGTTTAACCAGTATAAATATACCTGATAGTGTTATCAGTATTGGTGAGTATGCATTTAAGGATTGTTATAGATTAACCGATATTAATATTCCAAATAGTGTTACCACTATAGGAGATTCTGCATTTTATTATTGCTCAAGCTTAACCGACATAAATATACCTAATAATGTTATCAGTATTGGTTATGGTGTATTTATGGGCTGTTATAGATTGACCGAAATAAATGTGAATTCAGATAATAGTTATTATTGCTCTATAGACGGAGTTTTATTTGATTTTAACAAAAAAACTATTATAGCATATCCCAACGGAAAAGCCAATTCATCTTATACTGTTCCCAATGGTGTTACCAGTATTGGAATATACGCATTTTTTGGTTGTGATAGCTTAATCAGTGTTAATATACCTGATAGTGTTATCATCATTGGTTATCATGCATTTTCTGCCTGTTCAAACTTAACCAATGTTAATATGCCTGATAGTGTTGTCAGCATTGGTAGTGGGTCTTTTGCCTGGTGTTCAAGCTTAACCAATATTAATATTCCAAATAGTGTTATCAGTATAGAAGGCGACCCCTTTTATAACTCTGGCTGGTATGATAATCAGCCAGATGGAGTTTTATATCTGGATAATTGGTGTATAGGATACAAAGGTGAAATGCCGGAAAATACATCCATAAATATAGGGGGAGGCATAAAATACATTATTCCCGATGCTTTTTATGGTTATAAAAACTTAGTCAGCATTAATATTCCTGATAGTGTTGTTAATATTAGTAATTGGTCATTTGGTTGGTGTGAAAGCTTAACAAGTATTAGCATTCCTGAAAGTGTTACCAGTATTGGACATCATGCGTTTTGGGGTTGTTCAAGCTTAGCCAGTATTAATATCCCTGAGAGTATTACGTATATTGGTGATAATGCCTTTGGAAAATGTTATAATATAACTATCTACGGCTATAAAGGCTCGTATGCTGAAACCTATGCAAATGAAAATGCAATTCCATTTGTGGCATTGGATGGGAACGAAATTACAGTAAGCAGCCCAACCAACCTCACTCTTTCCAAAATTGACACAAATTTAATTAAAGTAAGCTGGACAGAGGCAAGCGAAGTTGACGGCTATGAAGTATGGTATTCCACATCAAAAGACAGTACATATAATAAAATTTGTACAACAACAGGAAATTCCTTCACTCACACAGGCCTTACTATAGGACAGACCTATTATTATAAGGTTCATTCCTATAAAACCGTAAATGGCAAAAAATACTATAGCGAATATACAAGTATAAAATCTTTAACCTTGCCTATTCCAAAACCTTCAAATATTAAATTAACAAACATTGGTGTTATATTAAATTTATCATGGGTAGAAGTAAATAATGTATCGGGCTATGAAATCTATCGTTCCACAAGTAAAAACGGTACATACAAAATGGTATCTACCACAAGTATAACCTATTATAACGACCAAGCATTGACTAATGGTAAAACCTATTATTATAAAATAAGAGCATACAAAAAAGTAGGTGGTAGTAATGCATATAGTGATTTCTCGAATATTGTAGAAAAGAAAGCAACGCTATCTAAACCAACAAGCTTTAAAGCTAAAAGAAAAAATTCTAATTCCATCAAATTGACTTGGGAAAAGGTGACTGGCGCAACCGGATATCGGATTTACCGTTCTACAAGTAAAAAAGGAAAGTATAAGATAATTACTACTGTATCAAGCAAAAAGACATCTTATATTAACAAATCCCTCAAAAAAGGGACGACTTATTATTATAAAATCAGGGCGATACAAAAAACCTCAAAAAAGACATATGAGTCCTCATATTCTGTTATAAAAAAAGGATGTTAGGATGTTAAATGCTTTAAAAAAGGACGTAGTGCAAAGTTAATGCAAATATGGTAATTATGGTAACATAAAAATCATTGCCATAAATAAATAATTTTATTCTAAAAATACTTTTAGGTAAGTCCTGAAAATTCTAAACCTCTGATTTCAGGATTTTCAGGACTTACCTATTTTACATATTACGTGAAAGCAAGAGCATATAAAATAGATTCATAGATTCCGCCAATTAAAGAAAAAATTATAATATATTTGCATAAAATCATCTAATAGCTACCGCTTAGAATCTTAGAATCACACAACCTCATAAAGAATTCTAAGCGTTTGTTTGTTTTATACAATATAATCATTTGTAAAATTACATCTTTATCTTCTTCGCATCGGAATAGCTGCTGTAAACTTTCTTTTTTCCTATTGTCTTGTAAGCACGCACCTTATAATAATAGATCTTATTCTTTTTCAGATTTCCATTAATAAGGCTGACTTTCTTTACTCCTTTTAGCGTTTTTATTTTATTAAATCCGCTCTTTTTATTCGTTGAACGGTAAACCTCATATCCGGTAGCATCCGATACCTTTTTCCATGATACTTTTACCTTGGTGCCCCTCATTTTTTGCATCTTAATATTTGTTGGTTTTGGAACGGGTAGAGTCAGTGATTTTACATTTGTATAATCACTATAGCATTTTTTCCCACTTATAGTCTTATATGAGCGTATTTTATAATAATAGCTTCTACCTATTTCGAGTTTGATATGGGTATAGGAAGTTCCTGTTACTGAATCAACCTTTTGATATATACCCTCTTTCGATAAAGAGTACCATACTTCATAACCGTCAACACCGATTGCTTTCGTCCAACTTGCCTTTATAGAAGTTTTATTTATTTTTTTTATATTCAAATTTGTTGGTTGCGGTACTGTAAGTTTACAGGATACTGCGTTTGTATAATCGCTATAATATGTTTTTCCATTTATAACTTTATAAGCACGAACTTTATAATAATACGTTTGACCTACTACAAGATTAGTATGGGAATAGCTCCTTTTTGCAGTATCTGATAACTTTTTGTAATTATTATTATCGGATATTGAATAGTAAATTTCAAAGCCGTCTACATATCCCATTTCCTCCCAATCTAAGTTTATGGATGCCTCATTTGATTTTATCACTGATAAATTATAAGGTTTCTCGGGTGAAAAATCTTCCTTTACTATTAAGATTTCATGATCATTCCCTGTAAATTGTACCTTTTCACTCTCAAGATCTTTATATGAGTCAACCTCTATATTTGACAATGCGTAATCAGATTCTAATTTAACTCCATAATCTTCATATATTAAATCGATCTTTCCCCCTCCGGTCCCAGAAACTTTCATCAGGTCTAACGATACACTGTTTGAGGACACTCCTAAATCGAAACTGTAGTTTTCCCCCTCTAAAAAGATACCTGCATTTTTTTCAAAAAGAATGGCTGAAGCTCCTAGCGTTTTTGCCGAAAAATAATTATCATCTGTACATATTGAAACATCAAACTCATTGGAAAGCCTAGTAACAGAAAATTGCTTACTATCATCAATTTCTATTTGATATTTTACTGCGTTACCCGTTCCTGAAACAATAGGTTTTATACTGTATATAGTCATATTACCATAGTATTCATTTCCATCATAACCCAAATATTGACCCTCTAAATTCTTAATTTCAAATGCTTCGCCCGCAGCAACAGACAGTGTTGCCCTACTTCCTTCCGTGATTGATAAACTACGTGATGAAATATATGAAAGCTTACTTGTATCCATATACTCCATATAGTCCCAATTATTTTGGTTAAATTCATAATATTCGTTTCCTTCTGTGTCTTGAAGGTGAAATTCATTAAGTGTTTTGCTGATATGTAAATAAATATATTTTGAGCTAACATTCATATCATAGATTTTTATTAAATATTCATCAATTTTCTCCCCATATCCGCATACAATTAGTGTATGTCCCATTGACACGTTTTCACTATCCTTACATCCAAAAGAAAAAATAAAGGATTTCCGTTCGTCTTTATATTCTTTCGCTAAATTAATAAATTGTGTTAGAAATTTACTGCTTCCTACGCTAGTGCTAACGGCATTCTTTAAAAAGTTGTTATAAGTAGTAGCTGTTGGATTACAATCTTTCCTTAATTGAGACAGATAATAAAAATTAATAAGCGATTTGAAATCTGAGTTAATAGTTGGAGATTTCATGTCATAATAATATGATATTCCTTTTTCTGTATCATTTAGATCAATAAGATTCCTATTTGCCAATGCCATTGAGAGAGAAATCCCATGGCATGATCCATTCCAGGAATAAGTCATTTCATTAATTATTTTAGTTCTTTCTGTTTTGCTTAATCCATTTATTAGCCTGCTGTAGTGTTTAGAATTTATATAATAGAAAGAACCAAAAATCACAGAATTATGTCCAAAACGCTGACTATCACGCCCTAGGACAAAGTAGTCATCCGTCTTTACTACGATTGAGTGATTTTTTGTAGTCTGTATCGCGTTGTTGGCACCATATTTTACCATAATCTCAAACCTATCCTTATAAGGATCTTCATTAACATCCTTTATAAAATATATGCTTTTTGAAAAATTTAATTTATTAATATTATCTAAATCAAAATCCAAGGCAACAACCAATGATGATTGTACTTTACTTCTCGGATCAAAACTTAATCCTTCGGGTAACTCGACTGTAATATATGCGTTTTTTGCCACACATTGAGCCAATTCTTCCTCAGTTGTGGCAAGAGGATTATATACATTGCTTAACTCCACATTTAATTCAAATGAATCTACATCATATAAAAAATTTGAGTATGTAAGGCTATCAATGCTATTGATTGCAGCTGAAAGGTTGGGATAAAAATTGGAGTTTGACTCTCCGGAATATTTATCAACATTGAAGTATCCATTTCCATCTGCGTCAAGAACTTGTATCGGTGTCCTTTTGCTTGTTGTTGTTCCATCTCCCAACTCTCCATAAGAATTGTTTCCAAATGTCCAGATGGTTCCGTCGCTTTTTAGCGCCATTGTATGATAATACCCTGCCGCTATCGCCGTGGCTTCGGTCAGATCCTTCACCTGCACCGGAATACTTTTGCCTGTTGTTGTTCCATCTCCCAACTGACTCCCCATGCCAAAAGTCCAGGTGGTTCCGTCGCTTTTTAGCGCCACTGTATGACCTCGCCCTGCCGCTATCGCTGTGACTTCGGTCAGATTCTTCACCTGCACCGGGGTACTTTTGTTTGTTGTTCCTCCATTTCCCAACTGGCCATAAGCATTGTTTCCAAAAGTCCGGACAGTTCCATCGCTTTTTAGTGCCACCGTATGATAATACCCTGCCGCTATCGCTGTGACCTCGGTCAGATTCTTCACCTGCACTGTCGTACTTGTGCTTGCTGTCCCTCCATTTCCCAACTGACCCGCCCAATTGTATCCAAACGTCCAGACAGTTCCGTCGCTTTTTAGCGCCACCGTATGAGCTCGCCCTGCCGCTATCGCCGTGACTCCGGCCAGATCTTTCACCTGCACCGGGCTACTTTTGCTTGTTGTTGTTCCATCTCCCAACTCACCAGCCACATTGCATCCAAAAGTCCAGACGGTTCCGTCGCTTTTTAGCGCCACCGTATGATTCCCCCCTGCCGCTATCGCCGTGACTTCGGTCAGATTCCACACCTGCACTGGGGTGGTCTTGATTGTCATTATCTTTCCAGCTCCCAACTGACCATAATAATTATATCCAAAAGTCCAGACGGTTCCATCGCTTTTTAGCGCCACCGTATGATTCCCCCCTGCCGCTATCGCCGTGACTCCGGTCAGATCCTTCACCTGTATCGGGGTGGTTTTATCTGTTTCCGTTCCATCTCCTAACTGACCAAACCCATTGTATCCAAAAGTCCAGACGGTTCCGTCGCTTTTTAGTACCACTGAATAAGAGTCCCCTGCCGCTATTATGGGTTCTGTCTGAAATAATGATCCTTCAGCAAAGACGCCCATTCCATTTACCGGCATTGCTATGAATGCCATAACTACCACCAACGTGATACTGATACATTTTAGACAAATTGATTTCTTCATATTTATATACATACTCCCTTCATTCAGTTGTGTTTCTCTTCATTAATTATTTTCTATAGATTTCTTAATGAATGCAAAGCATAATTTTCACTCAATATATATAATACCTTACAAATGTGCATTTTTCAATCCTTATCTTCAATACTATATAGTCTAAAAGGCTTCCTCTTGTGCTTTTTTATTTTCTGCATCAAGTGGTAAATTTCTTACCACTTGAATACATTCATGGACGCTACCATAATTATAGATCATTCTCCCCACATTTATATACACTCCCCCTGATTAATTTACGCCGACAAGCTTCCAGTTATCACCCTTTTCAAGAATCAAATCATACTGTGAAACCTGTACCACCTTCGACACTTCATCATAAAATTTCACATAGAGGAAAACATGAATCTGGCCGTTTTTCCACTTTTGGAAAACAGGGTTTATCATGTCCATGAAAGTGAAATTTCCATCAATTGGCTCTAACGCACTGTCTTTCACATAATAAATAAGTTCCTGGCTGGTTGCTTTTGGATACAGTGAAAAAAACGTATACAGGAAATCCGTAACCCCTTTTACTGTTTCTGGATCAATTTCAGAATCATTCTCCTTTGGCTTTGGTACATAGCCTGATTTTTTGAGTATACTGCATATGGTGGGATTCTGGATAATCACCATGTTTCCGTTTGTATCTACATAAACACGCACTTTATAGGAAACCGTGCTGGCTGTCTGCTTTTCTTCTGCTTTCTTTCCTTCTCCAGTCATTTCCGTAAAAGTCTGCTTTACCTGATAAATGACGTCATATTCACTATCCGGACATTCTTTCACCTGCCATATCTGCACGCTGTCCACCTTTGAACTGGCTGCAATATTTTCCGGCACTAACCCGTCATTGATATACTGCAAGTCCTCTGTAAGGTAAACACTTATATCCGACTGTCTCTTTTCAATAGATTCTTTCGTATTATCCCATGCATAATACGCCCTCACAAAGTTTTCAACAAAACTTTCAATGCTGTTCGTATCAAACAGTTTCATTTCAACAACTTCCCTGACCGTTTCATGGTGGGTATCCACCGCAGTAAAATTCTTATAAATCCCAAAGCTGACACTTCCGATCAGCAGAATCCACATGAAAACCACTGACTTCCTGTGTATTCCCACCTTTTTGACATGTATTTTTTCCGGTTTATTCCTTTCTTTTTTTACCTTTTTTCCCTGTCTGTCTTTTTTAATAAATTTAATTCCCATTTTTTTGTCCTTTCTTTTTATAATGGGGCGAAATAATAATTACCGCCCGCATCCGGTATATATTCACCATTTGAACCTGTTGCACTTCCTTGTGTGCTGCGGAAACAGGTATAATTATGGTTCCTGATCCCCCTGATAAGGCAATCATCCACTGCCTGTTTTACATGCGCCGCCGCACTGCCATTCAAATATCTCTGCCAGTTTGTATCAATAGAGTAACAAAATTGTGATGGTGAAGTTAATTGTTCATATGCATTGCTTCCGCAATAACTCCATGCAGGGGAATCCACACGGTTCATGACACATGATATTACTGCCAACGCCCCCTCATAGCTTCCACCATCTTCCTGCATCACACAGGCATAAATAATATCCATCTGTCCATCCGTATACCCTGTTGCATCTACATTATGCCCCCCTTCCCCGATACCGCCCGTACCGACTGATGGGTACATAGGAGTGGAATAACCAATGATGGATGCTGAACCGATAGGATAAGAGTTGCATTTTACTGCATCACCTGAATTGCCTTCTACCGTAAAGACCGTTGTGCCATCACAAGACACTACAATCCCAACATGGTCAATCACTGCTGACGCATCCCCAAGCCATTGGAAGAGGATAAAGTCCCCTGCCTTCGGCATATAACTTCCACCATGGGCCTGCCCGTCTTTCCATTGGTCCTTATCCTTGAAAAATGACCTGAAATCATCCGCACGGGCAGATTTTGGCATGATCCCTGATTCAATATAACCGCATTCATTGCCACACCAGCTCACAAAACTTGCACACCATTCCACACGGCTGGGAAACCCCATAAAAGACCAATACTTCTGCCCACCGTTATTTTCATCCCCAACCTGGCTTAAAGCGACACGGACAATATCACTGCCGCCACTTCCCGAACCGCCGCCCAAACGGTTACTGCCATCATTATCACCAATACAAATACATACAAAAATTAAAATAAAAAATATAAATACAAACGTTGCAATACCAGACAAGGCAAAAATCTTTTTCATTATTTTCGCCTTTTCCTGTTCTTTCTTCTGTTGTCTTTTCTTGTATGTATTTTTTCTTTTCCGGTATCAAATTTGGAAGAAACAAGTTTACTGTCTTCTTCCTTTACAGGCTGTTGTAAATTTCCAGGTTCCGTCCTGTTCGTCCTGGCGTTTTCCGGTTCTTTTTCAGGCGTCCTTGATGAAAATGGTTTATCGGGCTTAACTACTGAATCCATAGGCTTAGACACGGAATCCACAGGCTTAGATACGGAATCTACAGGCTTAGATACCGAATCCACAGGCTGCCCTGCTTTTTTTCGCCTTTCTTCCATCTTCGCCTGGTAATTTACAAGCTGTCCTGTCCTTTTCGCACTATTTTTCTTACGTGTATCAGATACCGAGCCTTTAAAGCCTTGTACATTATCCCTAACTGTACCCTTCACTTTATCTACGCTTTCCTGTATCTGTTCTTTTCCCTTATACACGGCATACTGGGCATTCGTTGGGATATTTTTTGCTTTCTCACGTATCAGCTTCGCATTGTCACTTATTTTCTCTTTCGTATCCATTACAGAGCCGACTTTCTGCCCTGCACGCTGCCCTGTATTTCGTTTTACCTGCCCATCATTTTTCCGTTTCTCATTTTTCTGGTTTTTATCTATATTTGCAGTATTCCTTCTCTTTCCATATGTTTCACTGCCCTCTGCCCTTGATGCCTGCCTGTCCGTTTTGCCTGCCGCCCCTGCACCAGCCGCATAACTGCCAGCAACCGCGGAAGCCGTACCTCTCCTGCCACGGGATAAAGCACGGCTGACACCCCTGCTTACCCTTCTTGCAGTCATGCGCGGCCTGCGCATCACACGGTTTATGATCCGCTGCTCATTCTCACTATGCAGCCCAAATAGACTTAAAATGTCATTCATCTTCATGGAAATCCCCACAAAGGTAATGATCTGCAGGAATGCAATCAAAAAAAACGGATAACCGGATGAAATATTATAAAACATGGTTGAAATACTGAATGCCACCGTCACAACCAGTGTGATCCCGGCACGTGTCATAATTGTATTAAAAAACTTTTCAATCCCCCTTTTTGCCAGATGCCCGTAAGTCGGCAAAGTGGAAAATAAAAATGCAAAAGGCAGAAACATGGCATACACAATAAACATGATCTGTGACAATATCATCTGGGCTGTCATGATTAAAACAAAAACCGAAATTATAAGGTTGAAAATGAAAACAAAAAAAGCAACCCCCAGACGGCTTGCTGCTTTCGTGCTTGTTAAATTCAGGTTCTTTGATTCTTCAATTTCAGATTTTACAATGTCTTCCCTTGTGCTGTCCGCTTCGCCATCCTCCGTGATCCCTGCCGTGCTTGCCGACAATAAACCGTCAACCCTTGACGCTTCCACATCCGTTGTCCCAAATTGTAAAATCGTCCATGGCATTTTCACCTGGACACCAAAAAGGCAGTCACGGATCAAATCAGTGCTGTCCTGCCCCCTGCTTTCAGAATCTGGCATCACTATTTTTGTCCCTGCCGTCAACGCCCCTGTACTGACATCTTTTGAAAATTCATTGATATTCTTAATCAATGTCGGCGCGCTGGCAATTAACGCACCGGACAGGACAAATACTAAAATAAAATGCGTGACAGAGCTAATCGCTTTTGACGTTTCCTTTTTTATCAGTCCCACATACGCCACATATGCGCCTATGACCAAAATAAACAATGCCAGGAAGCCATAAAAAAACCCGTCCGTGCTGATTCCGCCTGGGCTGATCCCGGTTAATGTCTGTATATTCCTGCCAATGGAATCAGCCATATCCGAAATAAAATCCAGCCGGTATGCTTCCTGCACTGCAAAGCCCGTGGCTTTTGAGATATAGACGCTAAGCATCCATATGAAATTTGTGATCACATAAATCCCATAGATGACAGAATCACCGATCCCGTCCAGCCATTTCCACGGGAGCCAGTTCCAGCTTGTGTCAACATAATAATCCAACTGGTAATTATCAATGGGATGCTTTGAATATTCGTTGCCGGAATTTATCGTATCATCCACCAGACCTGATGCGCACACGTTCAGGTTCAAAAGGAAAAATAAAAGCATCACACCGAAAAGCATAAGGAAAATGAATATCTTCTTGTCACCTTTTTTAATTGTCCGCATATCCTTCCCCCTGTTTTTCATATTCTGCAAATGCTCCGTTTTCTTCCGGTTCTTCATATTCATCCGGTTCCGCATCTTCTCCCGGTTCTTCTTCCTCTTTTTCTTCCGGCGGCCTGCTGTCAAAGGCATTGAACAAATCCCTGAACACCAGGTCAATTTTCACAACGCCTACCCTGCCATAAATATCCTGCATAAGGCAGCACCCATTTGGAAGTTCCCGGATCATTTTCTGGCTATTTTCATCCTCTGTATCCAGACCGAAAAATTTCAATATCTTCTTGATCTCGTCTATATCCGTGCTGCGGAACGCAAACTTGATCCCGATATTGTTCTTTATTTTCTCCCCTGCAAGGTCATCCGTATTCTGCGTTATAAAATAGACGCCTGCATTCATGGCACGTCCTGCACGGATTAATTTATTTGACAGTGCTTTTCCCTGCGCAACCTGTAAAAATGTCCACGCTTCATCAAGCCCGACCACCTTATACGTGCTTCTGTCATAGTGGATGAAGTCTAATGCAAACGTGCTGATTACAATCAGCATTGCGACACTTAACAATTCCGGTGTCGTGTAGCCATTTATGTCTGTATCTTTATCCGGCAGCACCAAATCTGCAACTGAAATAATATTTAGCTGCTTTTCAAGGCTGATGGATTGCTTCACGCTTCCATCTGAAAATAGCAGTTGTGCAAAATCATAATCAACAAAGGATTCAATATGTGCCGCAAGGTTGTCTGCTATTTCTGTCCCCTCTTTTTTCAATTCTTCGATAACCAACAATAACCCCCTTGTTTCACTTTTTGTCACTGCACGGATCGCTTTCCGTAAAACAGGGAACTTGTCGGCATTTCTGCTTGTGATCCCGACTAAAAATGTCAGTATGTCCGTCGCAAGGCTGTCCGCATCCTTCACATTCTTCATTATCACATACGGGTCTAACAGCCCTTTGTTTTTCTCTTCGCTCGTCAGGTTGATGCTGTTCACTTCGGACGTTATTTCAGGCAGATGCTTCCCTATATCCTGATATTCACATTTGGGGTCTAAAATCAACGACTTTGAACCATGGCAGGTCAGATAATATAAAAGCAGCTTAAAGAACATGGACTTACCGCCACCTAATGCCCCTAATATTGCAACGGCAAGCGCATTCGTGACAGAATTCTCCATGCCCTGCGCCGCCAACCGCGGATTGAGGTATACCCTTTCCCCCGTATACCGGTTATAACCGATATAAATGCCGTTTTTATCACCAAGCATCTGGGCAGCGCCAAACCCAAGGCTGGCAAGGAAATCACTGGTGACGTACTGGATATAATCATTCATATACCGGCTGGAAGATAAGATGAATTCATTTTGCAGGCCAATCATATCACCAAATGGACGGACCAGTTTTACGTTCCTGTCATCATAAAAATTCATGACAACATCACAACGCCTTTTCAGCTCTTCCATATCGTCTGCCGCTATGCGGATCACATAGCTTAACTTATACATGGATTCTTTTGTCACGTCTAACTCATTTTCCAGCTCATTTACATCTTCAATCGCATCAATCACATTCTGCCCGGCATCATTCCCTGACTGCCATGCATGGTTTTCCAGGTCGTTCACCTCTTTTTTCTTATTGCGTACCACATGCAGGGCTTTTTTGTTCGTGATGATCTCTATATTCATGCTGGTGTCAACAGGAAATTCCAGTTCCTCCTGTAAATAATAGAAAAATTCAGTGGAAGGGAATTCTAATTCCCCAACGATGCTGTTTATGGTAAGATACGCGACATATAATTTCCGGTCTTCCCTTGTGATTTCAAGATGCCGCCCTTTTTCCTCTATCCTGCACCTGCCCGGCTTAACCAGGTCATACTTTTTAATCAAGGTCTTTTTCTTTATTTTCTTCCTGCATAACGGGTACTCATAATCTTCATAAGCCACGCCGGAATTGCCATATAAATGCTCCAGCAGATAGCCGATATCGTTTTTATCTAATTTGCGGATATTGAAACGCCTGAATATCCTGCTGCACATCAGTTTTTCAAGCCGCATATACTGTTCGATATCCTTATTGTCCATGCTGACAAAATCACCCATGAACTCGTGGTTTACGCCGTAGATAAAATCCTTAATGGCACTTATGGTCTTTTTAAGGCTTTTCTTTACGTCCATTTCATCCTGGCTGTTTATCAGCTTAAAGCCAAGGAAAAAGCGGTATTCAATCTGATAGTCACCCAGGTTTTCAACCAATGCTTCTGTCTGGATATCAATCCTTGAAACCGCCACCTCTTTTAAGTTTCCTTTTGCTTCCTTTTTGCACTGTTCCTGTATACGCCTGACACTTGTTTCCGTTGCTATCTGCAATGCATGTATCTTCCCGTCACGGTTCTGCGCGATCAGCTGCCGGAATGTGTCATGCACCTGTTCCTTTTTTTCCTTTGACAGGAAAGAATAATTATAGGGGACCAATTCATAATAGGCAAAGCACTCCCCGTCATGGTTAAACACTAAATTATTGTCCAGATATTTAATCGGCTGGTTCCGGTTCATAAATCTCACTCCTCACTGCGGTTATTCTTTCATTTATTTTTATCTTCCTTAATCTCACAGGCTTCCCGGCATACGTTGCCTTCGGTCTGAGGCAATACGCAAAGAACGATTTCAAAAAGCTGTATGGTTTTTTCCCGTCAAACGTTTTTTGGGAGAAGAACCACGCTGTCCCGACCGGGATCACCACATGCTTTATCAGCGCGCCATCAACCAAAGATAACGGCGGCATGTCCGCAAGCATCAATGTGATGACAAAAGCACCACAGAACCAGCCTATCTGCGTAAAGGTGAAAGAAAACGGCAAATTAATGTCATTGATGGAATAAAGGACTTTTTCAATATTCCATACATTGCTGTAGCTTTTTATTCTTTTCAAATTCCTGACTCCTTTCTGGAAATAAGGTCTATATTGTTGAAATATAGACCATTTACGAGTTTCCTTATGCGCCAATTACTTTATTAAATATAGACAGCAATACATCTTTTGCACCGGATGTATTGAACGTAAGACCTACCGCTACTATAGCCACAATCGCTGTAGCAATCAGTTTTGTAAACTCACGTTTGAAAGCAAAATAGACCCCTGTTACCAGAATCGCGACCAAAACCACCTGTTGTATCTGCGGTGATATCCAGCCAAATAAATTTGCACCAAAATTCATACTAAAATCCTCTCTTTCTTCCTGTTCTCTCTTGTTCTTTAAGCGCAATGTAACGCTTACGGTTTTTAAAATATGTTTGAACCCGTTTGATGATCTGCTCACAGTCTAAATGTTCCGCATACACGGTGTCCTCATTTGGATGGTCTTTATAAAAAGTCCTTTTATAAAAATTGAAATAAAATTCTTCATCAAATTCTGGATGGGGTTCATTCTTCCCATCAATAAAAAGAGTTGTGCTTCTCCCTGTTTCAAGATAGTACAACTCTTCTTTTTCATCTGCCTGTGCGCAGATAAACCCATATTCTTTTAACTTCCAGCTTAACAGCCCGTCCATCTCCAACCACTCCTTTCCTACATCCTGCTCACCTCCTTTCTTCACGGTCTTTTGCATTTCCGCTTTTCAATCCATCCATCTTCCTGTCCGCTTGTGCGCCTATCTGTACCAGGCACATAAACAAAACTCCCAGGAATGCCCCAAATATAACCAAGGCTATATGAATTATGACCTGCATTATCCATCCACCCCCTCTGTCACCATCATCTCTGTCGGCGTTGTCATTTGTTTGATCAGTTTTTCATGTTTTTCCGTCAGCTTTGCATTTTTAAGCATGTCCCCTATAAAATCAGTGCCGTTTTTACTATCGACCTCCTTTAACATCTTTTGCGTTGGCATGACCTGATGGGAAAGCCATTTTAATGTCCTCTCATAAGTGAATGGTTCCGGTTTTGTTGTAAGCTTCAGCTTTTCCCTGTTTTCGCCAATAAACCAGGACCACTTCGCATTTAACCTCCACTCACTGCGCCGCTTATCTTCATCCTTATCCACAAAGCGGACATATCTGTTGATAATAGAAAATGCCGTCCGTTCCGCATCACGGTAAGACAGCAGGTCATACATGGCATGGAATGCCCGGTCATTTTTTAACCGGATTTCAAAACGGTTTTTTACCTCTGCATCCTCTATAGGGATATTGTGCTTGATATACTGCTCATAATCTTTTTCATAAATGCAGAAGTATACTTCGCTCTTTAAGGAGCCAATGTATAACGTTTTCCCCATTTCCGCCTTATGCTGCTCCCTTGATTTTACAAGTTCCCCGCTTTCATAATCCTTGAAAGTACGAAACACTGATATGCACTCTTCATTTTTGCATTTATTTGACAGTTCCGGGATATCAAGAAGCCCTGTCTTGTCATTGATCGCCAGGTCAAGCCGCTTGATGACCGCATCCTCCTTTAAGCACTCCCTGAAAAATTCATACCAGTCCCTGCCCTGTGCGAAAAGGTAGTTTTCAAACTGCCTGCATCCCCTTCCCTTCAACTCTAAAAGAACGCCCTTTTCTTCATCCGGTGATATCAGCACAAAAATATCCCCCATGACATAATGCTCCGAGTACGAATAAAACCCGTAATCTTCATGCAGCATATATTCCTGTTTCAACCGCAAAATATCGCTGACCACATACTTCACATCCATTATCGGAAAGCGGATCCTCACATAATCAATCACCATTTCAAGCGGAGCATCCGGTCTTAACTTTTCCAGTGCTTCCAATAAATTATCTTTTACATTACCGGATACCTTTGCCCTCCTGCCATTCTCGATCTGATTTAAGTACACCCTTGTAATGCCTGCGGTCACTGCAAGGCGGCTTTGTGAAAGACCATATGCAATCCGCCTTTCTTTCAAATCCCTTATCCATGTCTCCATCCCTTAAACCTGCCTTTAACTGTAAGGTGTAAACTGCCGAAGCCTGGTTTACACTTTGCTGATTTTCCTAAGAACCTTGATTTCATCAATGTCTGAAAGCATCCTGCACCTGCTTTAGGCTGTAAATGTGCCCCCCTGTTAGATTTCGGGGGCAAGGCATATGCCCGGCTTCGCTGACGCTCCGCCGGGCGCAGGCTCGGTAGTGCCTTTCGGCTCTTTGCTCCGCACGCCGACGGCACTCCCGGCCTGCCCTGGCTGCTTCAACATACACCCTTTCAAAATCTTTTATTTACCGCTCCACTAAGCATCTTTCAAAAGGGTCAGCATCCGAAATAATATGTCCATGCCTTATTTTTATGCCTTCCTTGAAAACCTTGTCTTCTGTATGCTCTTCCCTGATCAAAGAGTCTAATGCTCCCTGCAACATTTGGATTGCATTTGACAAATCAATTGCATCTGCATTGACACAGATACATTCCATCTTTTCCTCTTTGTAATCCAAATGAATTAAAACACCACTCTCAACCTCAATCTTCTTTCCATATCTTTTTATAATAATTTTATCACTCATGTTTATTTCCTCCATTTTTTCATTAAAAAAAGCAAGTTCATTTGAACTCACCTAATATCTACTGTTTCTTGCAGAAAATGACTCAACGTTTCCTACATCTCTTGCTCTTTTTCTTCAATTAATCCATATATGTCATCCACATAATACATGCCTGTAAACCCATTAAAAACAGCCGTATAACATTGACCTAAATACTCTGCGATCACATCATTACAACCATTTTCAGATACAATCATAACCTCGTCCTGTTCACCCAGGCTATGTATCATTGCCATAACTTTTTTATACATTTCTATATCCCCCTGATTTTCTGACTTGTGTTTATGGAAGCAACATACAGAACAATGCATTTTCCAAGCTAACATTATCAATAATAGTTCCAAGCCTCTTTTTTTATCCTAAACCTTTCATTACTTGTTAGCCACCTCACTCTGTGTGCTAAATTATTTATTTTCAACTGCAATATCTGCAATTCTTCACCTTTATATTTACCACACTCGACCTCTTTACGCAGCTCCATAATCTCCTTTAACAAATCAATAATTTCCTCACATGCCAAACATTTTATTTCTATCAGAGTCATGTTTTAACTAATCCTTTCTTATTTTTCTTTATCTATATTTTCTTCCGTATTTTTTTCTCGTGACAACTTTCCTATTTCATCCAGAAAATCAAAATCTTTTGATACTTCCGGCGTATAAAATTCTGTGATTACACCCATACCATTATCCAGATAGCCACGCCCCTTAATCTGTTTTAAGAAAAATTCTTTATCAGAATCCCCAAACATCATTCCATATCCAAGTTCAGACATCCTTCCCAATGCGACACGGAAATTAAACTGGTCACGGATTCCATCACCTAAGTATTTTGCATCTGGACGCTGACATGCCAGTATCAGGAAATAGCCTGCCTGTCTGCCAAGCATGACGATTTTCTTTAACAGACTCAAGACCATTGCACTCTCTTTATGGTCTAACATTTCCATAAATGCCACATATTCATCAAAGACAAGGAAATGTGCAGGAAGCCCCAGATATGCATAATTCTTTCCTGTTTTATACTTCTGGTGATGCTTCATCTCTTCACTGCTGTTCAGCATATCTTCACAAAATCGCTCTAAACAGGAAACCATATCTTCTTTTGTGTGGTACACATTTGGCATCACTGTTCCCAAGTCGGATAAGTCCGCATTTTTAGGATCAAGCACATATAGAGCGGCATCCGTCTGTAACAATATATAAATAATAATTAAAATATAATAAGTCTTACCGCTTCCTGTACCCCCCGAAACCAGCATATGTGGTAGATTATCATAATCCCACCACAAATTTTTCATGAGCCTTATTTTACCATCCTTGATTGCGACCTCTTGAATCCTGGTCCGCTCTTCAAGAATATTATAGATCAGTATATACTCAACAAATGACTCTTTTAATTCCTTTAAAATACATTCACAAAACAAACCGGATTCTAATTTCTTCTCCAAATGTAAGAACTGTTCCTGATATTTCCCCATTGTAATCTCAACCGTTATGTAAATCATATTTTCTTTAAAACGGTAATACATTTTAGGGAAATAACTGATCCTCTCTTTTGTACGGTTTGTCTGCATATCCTTAAAAAAACTGTCCTTCTGCTTCTGTTCCGTTTCATACCATTTGTTTTCCAGAATCATTTTCGCTAATTTTTGGCGGTGGTAAAGCTGTTTCACACAATATTTCCGGTAATGATAATATAAAAATACCGATACCCCACTGACAACGGCTGCCACCATGAACGACCCTGTAACATATGGCGTGATTTGAAAGCCCGCCACATTACCGATACTTATCTCCTGCCAATTCACCTGCATGAGTGATTTCAGGTTCAATGCAAGGACGGTCATAGTAAAAATAAACACAACCATACATGAAAAGGAACGGAAAACCAGTAATTTATCATTTGCACGTATCCGTTTCCCTTTTTTAACAATATTTATCACTCTCTTTTACCTCCTTGGTCTTTCTTTATGCAGATGAAGGCTTTTCCATTTCTCCATCATTGAGCCGCTTTTTCTCATATGGCATATGTTTTAAGTGCCAGTATGCGCTCATAGGGATACTCTTTTTTCTTCGGTAATCACCCATTTTCCTTTTAAATATCTTCTCTTCTTCTCTTGTCATCCTGATTCCTCTCTTATGATTTCAAACAATGTACACAAATCAAGAGTTTTCCATGACCTGCCAAACCCTATTGTCTGATTTCTTTTATTTATACTTTTATAGTCCGGGCGCTGATCCTCGACCCGTTCCAGTTCAGGCTATTACCTTATAGTTCTAAGCGGCAAATCGTTTTCCCTCCGGTCAATCAATTTCCCACTAAGAACTATATCGGATAAAGCCCTCCTTACCCGGGTACCCCTCGGGCGCATAGGCACGGTAAAGTTTTTTCCTGACACTACATTTCTCCGCGCCCTTTCATCTGCTCAACCGGTAAATTCTTATTGGCTACAAGCCCATCGCCTTATTTATTGTCAAGGTACGGGTAGTATTTTTTGTCCAAAAAATCTCCACCCTTTTCCCCTTGACAATAAATTTTTTTGCGGTTTTACGTTTTTTGCCGAAACCGGGGAGCATAGGAAGTATCTTCTGTCCCGATTCCGCCAAATAATTGTACCGCAAAAAAGCAGGCGATTCGTTTTTCTAAATCTCCACTTCACATGCAGTGGCTCTGCCCCCTGCACCCCCGACCTCTCCAAAGAGCATTAGGAAGACCTCTGCTTATAAAACCATTACACTGGTAGTTCAAAGATCCCCCTTGATGTAGAAATGAAGTTACCTCCAATATCCAAATCACGCCCATATGCTTCATAATCAAAATACCGTGTTATATCATCTGGAATCCCATCCAGCATTCCTGTTTCATTTACAAGATGATACGCCACGTCTGCCATACTATCACAATCCGGGTAATAGACAATATCATATTTATTTTCCACCAATTCCTCAAGACTGTATCCAGAGCCTTTCAGCAGGTCGTCTATAACATCCCCAAAACCTTCCCCTTCAAGTTCTTCCACTAACGAACATAAGCGGTTAATCTCTTCGAAATCTGTATATTCCTCTATTTCAAAAGGCAGCTCGTAGTCATGTATGGCATATTCATCATTCAGCCCAATACGTTCCTTAACCTCGTCAAAATCAATCGGTGGTGTAAACCATGCCCCAACCAATTCACCCTCGTTATATTTACCAAGATTGGCAATATACACTCTCATTTCCTCCAATAGCTTACACACTTCCTTTCCTAAAAAAGTTCACGAAAAATAAGTCTTATCTGTTATTTTTCGTGATTAAGTCTGCCTTCCATTATTTTTTATCCTGTTCCGGCTGCCCCTGCTGGTTATTGGGTTTATTCGTATTTGGATGTTTACCCTTTGCCACGATATCATCCGCTTTTATGTACCAGTTTACATCTGCACCCTGAAAGGTTGCATTTGATACGGTGTCAAATACCGGATTTACCAATTCTGCCTCTGTACCATAAGGGAACTTCCTTAATGGAATATTTCCCGGAATGCTGACCTGAATCATCTGACCCTGTACCTTGCTGCGCAAATCATAGGTACGCCTTTCCACTACGTCTGTCGGAAGACCGTCTTCACCCTGCACCATATTTTCACGCCGCAAATCGGAAAACCTTAGTTCCCCTACTGTTTTGGCAACATCCACTACAATACCTTTTGCTAATCTCATTTTATTTACCTCTCTTCCTTTTTCTTTATTGGATTCTCTTCATATCATCTGCATATAGTTTATAGTCCGTATATGCGGTGCTTCCTGCCTTATCCCCTTCGGCTTCAATCCTCGGGTTTATAAGTTCTACCCGATCTCCATATTCAAAATTATTCTTTTCCCCTGCATCCCCGGGAAGGATCACTTCTACATTATCTGCCGTCTGTATGCTGGAAAACAAATGGTACATCCTGCTTTCAACTACCGTCTGCCCTCTTGCCCTCTTTGCCTTTACTTCCTTAAATGACCCAAATTCCACAATCCCAAATGTTTTTTCCATGTTTGGTATTACAAACTTAATCTTCATATTCTTTTTACCTCTTCTCTTCTTTATTTGTTTTCAAAACTGCCAGACGTCATCTGGTCAGTCTTCCACCCAGCAATAAGCAATCTGTTTTTCACTCATCCTATCGTCCGGTTTCTGGCACAGGAAAATAAATTTTGCTGGCTGTCTGCTTTTTGCCTTTTCCCCATCCAGAATAATCTCTACATTTTCCCCTGCTTCCGGTTCTGTGTCAGAAACAGCAGCCAAAAGCAGCTCTTCTGCTTCACTCTTAAACTCCGGTAAAGCATATTCTTCAAATACTTCCTGATAATCGTCATAGCCGGTCAGTTCATATTCAATTCCATTTATCCTCATTCTTCTATGCCCTCTTTCATCGGTAAAAACCGCAATATACAAATTCCATTGTGTCAAAGCTGTCATTTCCGGTTGTGCTGAACCTGAAAGTTACCGGCATCCTGCTTTTTGTCTTTTCCGCATCCAACAGCACTTCAAGTATCCCACCTTCCGCATATTGCTCAAGATCAGAAGATTCTACTTCACTCCCCAACATACCCTCTGCTTCATCCTCAAACTCTGGTAACGCTGCATCTTCAAAATCTTTAAAATATTCACTGCAATCAAAGCCTACAATACCTTCCATTCCTTCACCCACGATTCCAAAAAGGGCATCCCTCCAAAGATGCCCCTTTCCTTATTTTCTTATCGTAAAACGCAGCTTTCCCTTCTTTAGGAGATATGCAATTAAACTGCCCAAAGATATCATCACAAGAACAATATACAAGAAAATGCTTGTGGCATCCCCTGTCTTAGGTGAAGCCGTCACTTTGCTGCTGTCGGTATTTTCTTTCGGTGGTGCTGTCGTTTCCGTGGTATCTGCTTTTACGAATTTTACTGTTTGCGCTTTATCTTTGATGTTTTCGTGTACCGCTATTTCACTGCTTCCATAATACAGTTTTTCAAAAACCACTACTTCTTTATTTTTCAAACCGGATGCATCAAAAGTGAAATCCACTTTCATACTCCCGTTTTCTTTTTCAGCCTTGAATGTCTTTTCGGCTGTCACTTCTTTACCACCTGTCAGCAGCGGCTTACCCGATCTTTTGTCCATTAATATACCTTTTACCGTATATTCTTTCCCCAGGATCAGGTCTTGGTATTTTACAATATCAATAATGGTCACCTGTTTGGCTGCCTGAATTTCTTTCTTGCCAGTGTTTTTTTCACTTGCAGTTGTCCCTATCTGGGGATCACGAAACTTTACCGTCTGGTCTTTATCTTCAATGTCCGCATGGGAAGCAATTTCCCGGTCATTAAAATATAAATACTCAAAGACAACTACTTCTTTTCCCCGTAATGAACTGGAATCAAAAGTAAACTCAAGTTCTACCGTGCCATTCGCCCTTACTGCCACAAATGTTCTTTCAGCAGTTACTTCATTACCGGAAATAAGCAACGGTTTTCCGGTTGACTTGTCCATCAACACACCCTTTACTGTATACTCTTCACCGGTTACCAGATTTGAATAACCAACAACATCAATAATGGTTGTTATCTTATTATCATAAGCATCCTGTTCCCCGGTTTCCTTATCCGTTGCCGTTGTTCCAATCCCCGGGTCTTCATATTTGACCGTTTGTCCTTTATCGTCTAATTCCTCATGGACAACAATCTCTCTTTCATCCAGATATAAACGTTCAAATACAACAATTTCCTTTCCCTGCAATACGCTGGAATCAAAGGTGAACTCAAGCTCTATCGTACCGTTCGCTTTTTTTGCCACAAATGACTTTTCAGCGGTTATTTCTTTACCGGAAACAAGCAGAGGTTTTTCCGTTGACTTGTCCATCAATATACCCCTGATTATATATTCCGCTCCCGGAACCAGATTTTCATACCTGATTTCATCTACTATCGTTGTCGTTTCATTTACATAAGCGGAATGACCGCCGCTCTCTTTATCTACTGCCCTTGTCCCGATTTCCGGTTCATCCTCATATTCATTTGTAAGCGTACCCAAGTCAATGGTTGTCATATTTCTGGATACTTCAACTTCAAAAACGCCAAACAAAATCCTGTCTTTGTTTGCTTCACATGGTAACTCTTCAATCAGATAAGTATCATAAAGCAATGCACCTTTAGAATCATCTAAGGAATCAAATTCACCAAACCATACGCCGTCCCGGTCTGTTTCTCCACGGTTCGTATTCTGGCTATGCAGATTCCACCCGGAAGACGTATTGAACTCACCGTTTTTGTCAGTGATTACAATATGACTTTCGCCAGTTGTTACGGACATTATTTCAAAAGGTATCCCTGCCATACGTTTCATATCCCCACCGGATATCTTCACCCCTCTTAAATCACCCCTGATAATCTGATCGGGTACAATAGGTGCTGCGTATGTGCTTACCGTCTCAATCTTACTGTTTGATGTGACCTGCACTACAAACACTTCATTATTCATAAGGTAACCTTTTGGTGCTTTGGTTTCCTGAATCGTAACTGTTCCAAGCGGCATTGTAATTTCACCCTGTAAATCCGTATAGAAAGGGTCGCCGCTTATTTTATAATCCTCCGTCATTTTCACTTCACCGCTTGCATCCGTTGCAAACACCCATGTCCTCAAGGCTGTTTCACCTGCTTTTGCCGGATCAGTGCTCATTGGCACGTCATAATATTTCACGGTAAACTCCGCACCCTCCAAGGTTGCAGTCCCCTGTGGCTCTTTCTTCCCTGTCTCTTTATCCACCTTTTCTATCAATAAATCAATCAGGTTGTTTTGCGGCGTATCCGTCACTGGAATCCGGATTATTTCAAATTTATCATAATCAGTGGTTGAAACCGGGTATTTTGTCTCATTCTTTGCATAGCCCTTTGGCGGCTCAATCTCTAAAACAAAATAATTATCATATGGAACCTGCTCAAATTTACCATAACCTTTTTTATCAAGTGTCACCCTTGCATATTCACTGCCATCCGAAGTCCTGTACAGGCCATAGACGGCACCTTCAAAAGCATACTCCCTGTTGCCGTCAGAAATTGCCGGATTGGAAGATGTCTTTATGATCTCAATATCCCTCTTTTCAATCTCTTCCGGTGATTCAGGAGTTTGATAGGAAGTAATCAATTCGCCTGTGGAATTTGCTTTAATATTCTGAATATAAACAGTTGGGTCTAAGCGATAACCTTTCGGTGGTTTCGTTTCCTGAATAGTTATTGTTCCTAAAGGAATTACTCTCACTCCATCATAAGTATAAAAATCATTTCCACTCACTTTTCTTGCTGAACGAAATTGAATTGCGCCTGATTCATTTGTAGCAAGAACCCATGTTCTCGTTGGTGTAACCCCATTCAATGCGGATATTGATGTGTACTGACCATCATAATATTTGACCGTATATTCCGCATTTACAAATTCTCCTGCACCTGTCGGCACCGATTTACCGGTATCCGCATCAATCTTCTGCAAAAGCAAACTTATGGGGTCATTTGCAGGTACGTTTTCAAATTCATACGTAATTGTCCTGCTGCTTTTTACTTTAACTGTAACCGTTGTTTCACTTAACACAAAACCTTGGGGAGCCTTTACCTCTTCAACAATGTATTTACCTGCTGGGAGTGAAATATATTGGCTCCTGCCTTTTTCATCCGTGACAAGCCTTTCAGAAATCACTTCCCCAGTATCTGCATTGGTTAGTTTAAAAGTCGCCCCTTCCAATGAATAACACGCATTTTTATCTGATATCCCTTCATTAGCAGAAACTTTCTGAATCCGTATTTTCCCTTCCAGTTCTGTTTCATAAGAAAATGTTCCGCTTAAATTCTGGTATCCGCTGGAGTTAGAATCATTCTCCCAATATACCGTCCCCTCAACCAGCCCTTTTGACGTATCTACCTTTGTAATAGTGATGGTATACGTGCCGGTCTGCCCTGTTATTGGCGCGGCATAATCATGTCCTGACGCGCATGTGCTCATAATGATTTCCTCACCCTTAAAATCACCGGATGTTGCCACAATATAACCTGTCCCATTATAAGCCGAACTCGTGCTTCCACTGTAAACAACATACGAACGCCCTGTGAAAGTATCTCCTACTGACGGATTATCCGGGTCAGCTGCCCGGGCAACCGCACTAAAAGTCCTTGCAGCGGTCTTTTTACCGGCTGTATTTGTAAAGGATACAACAAACTCCTCATTAAATTCCGCAGATGCAAGGTAATGTCCCCTTGTGTATTCTGCTTTATTGATATCATACAATGATTCCGGCGCTGCATAACCGGAAGTATCCGTAAACCAATTCGTCACATAAGAGGAAACATAAAAACCTGCATCCGCTACCGCTTCCACCCGAACCTCTTCCGGTGCATTTGAACCCTCAAAGTATTCAAATACCTTTTCCTGGCCTTCCTTCAATTCCTCAATCAGGCTCCCATCCAGATTCAGAATCCTTAAAACACCACCTGCATTTTTTACCCGGAAAATTTTTGTGAAACTGCTTTTCTCTTTTGTATCAGGATGTCTGTTTCCGGCTTCTGTTTCGTCTGATCTTTTCATTTCAGTATCTGTTTCAGTTGTCGTTTCCGTTTCAATAACTTCCAATTTTTCTGTGTCCGTTTCAAGAACAGTAGATTCCGATACCTGTTCTGTTTCCATATCTGCCGCCTGCGTTGATACATAACCGCCACAGGCTGTTATACATAATGCTGCTACAGACAGCAAAGAGATTATCCTTTTACATATTTCCCTCATTTTATTAAATTCCTTTCTATGAACTATTCGTTTTCATTGCACCAAAAAAGAGAACCCACAGGCGGTTCCCTTATTCTTCTACTTATTCCGTTTTTATACATAAATTTTCTTTCTGAATCCAGTCAAAAAAGACCCACAGTTTTATTCTGTAAGTCTCTCATTACTGATAATTTTTAATAACGAATTGTTATCCAGTAACCTTCCTCTTTATGGGATACGGTCTTAGTTCCTGTTTGCACGTATATTGTCTTTACTGTATATCTCCCTTCTTCACCATTCAACATATGTTCAAGTTCATGCTTATCATATTCATTACCATCTTCAAATTCTTCACCACAACTTAAACACTCTATTACAGTTGATTCTTTATAAACAGGTACTTTCTCAGTCCATGCTTTTTCCGTTGCCACCCATATCTTTTTTGTTTTAGTTCCTGCTCCGATATGCCGCTTCACACTCACTGTGCAGGTCATTTTCTTTTTATTTTGTATTGCTGTGATTTTTGTTTTCCCCGGTTTCAACGCAATAACTTTGCCTGTTATGTCTACAATTGCAACAGACTTATTACTGCTTTTCCATTTAATGTCACCGGTGCCGCCCCTTACTTTCAGCCTTTTTGTATTTCCTGCTTTCAAGCTTAACTTACCCTTGCTGATCTTCGGATTCACGACACGCACCTTACATTCATAAGCCACGCCCCCTACCTTAGCCGTAACTGTCGATCTCCCCACCTTTACAGCGTGAATCTTTACGGAGTTTGTCTTCTTATTGGTAAGTTTTGAAATGGTTTTTTTATTCGTACTCCATGTGACTGCTTCCGTAGTGCCAGTTACTTTTAATGTAAAAGTTTTACCTTTCACCAGAGTAACGGATGTTTTACTTAACCCAGCAGCAGCTTGTGCTTTCGCTGGCAATACCATAGTAACAGTAAGGAGTAAAATAATCATCACTCTTATGAAGACCTTGCATATCTTTTCTCTGCCTGTCATGATTGTACTACCGCCTTTCCACTTACTATAATATACCATTTCTTTCATATTGTACAGAAATTTCAGTCTGGCTGGCTATAAATCCAATACAATATCATCAAAAATATATCTGGTTCGGTGTAGTCACCCATATGATTCCTTTGGCTCCATTCGCTTTATTCGCTTCTACGCTTCCAAGTATTCCTGTTTATATCCTTCGTAGCTTCACCCACATGTTATCTAGGCATAAACCGTATAGTTTTGGCTACACTCATTCAATTGTCATTGTGCGTTACACTTCAGACCCCAGCCAGCGATAAGGTCAAATAGTTTTTATGAAAAGTGCTGAAAATAAAAAAAGTTTTATCCACAACAAATGTCGTCAAAGAGGGCTTGGAGTTGATAACTTCCAG